>Ga0247843_1001422_pt1 | contig 48731 bp, 43 predicted proteins | sample LaCruzMarch2017__FD_192420 | JGI IMG/M metagenome (GOLD analysis project Ga0247843, IMG submission 192420) | Freshwater microbial communities from meromictic Lake La Cruz, Castile-La Mancha, Spain - LaCruzMarch2017_8m | ecosystem: Environmental > Aquatic > Freshwater > Lake | place: Spain...
CTACACTGGAAACAATTAAAGAAGATTGAGTTTGAAATTAACAACAGACCCATGAAGTGCCTTGACTGGAGAACTCCCTACGAGGCAATGATGAAGAAAAGTTGCGCTGCCTTCTTGTAGTCGGGATAGTTTATGTAACTCAATCCTTTAAGTTATAAACAAAGATCTGTGCGCTTTCGCCTCGAAATGGAATGATCTTTTCGTACTTTCCGCCTAATCGTTTTGCGACTTCTTTGGATCGTTCGTTTTCAGGAAGTATTAGGCTAATTAAACGGTCCCAACCCAAATGAAGTTTAGCCATTCGTTGGACTGCCAAAGCAGCTTCGGTTGCGTAACCTTTTCCCCATGAATCTCGTGCTAGGGACCACTTGATCTCAGGTTCAGGCCAATCCCCTGGATACCAAAGCCCTACGGGACTGGTCATTCTCCTGAAACTGTCTTAGTTCTAATCGTGAAGTCTGAATCGCTAGTGGTGTTGAAAATTTCATTTCCTCTACTACTGGCATACAAAAGATGTCCGTTCAATCGTCACAATTTGAGACCCTAGATTACGTCGTGTTTGACAAGACTCATCTATAAGTACGAACGTTGCCGGCAACGTTCATTGGTGTCTGGGTGTATGAGTTTTTCAAGTTTGCCGTGGCGCTGACCTCGCGCTACCTCTATGTCGCGACGGAGGAAACCCCAGCAATTAAAGTCGATATAGAGTTTTCAAACGCCCAATTTTTTCCCATTTAATCTTGCCCTTTTGAGATGACTGCGATACTCGGGCCCGGTCTAACGTGGCAATGCGCTGTAACTCGAATGATTTAGGAGCACAGGCTGGATATAAAACGTTCGATTAATAAACGGAGAACTATTATGAAAAAAATTATTGTTGGTTTAGCGATTCTAAGTTCAATTTCTGCATTCGCCGATACTCCGAAACTAGAAACAGTTTATTCTAAAGTAAAAGATATTGCGGCCCAATATTGCCCTATTCAACCCAATGAAATAGATGAAAATCTGTCAATTGAAGACCGCTATGTGGCTTCAGGTTTCATGGTGAGCTTTAGAAAGCAGCTAGTAGATGAGTTTGGAGAATGTGCAATTGGCGCTAGAGGGAAAAATCTAGCTAATAGTGAACTTGGTTTGGGTAGAACCATAATGGAGATTACACGTGACATTATGATTCATTGTTATAACCAAAAGGTAACACTTCAAGTCCACGAATAGTATTTCCGAGACCCTAGTTATCCACGCAATCTTTGAACACAAAAGCATAGGAATCATAGACATAACGCTACTCGAATGTCGCCTCTAGGCAGAGCCTGACCGGGCACATCTGTATTTGAACAGATCCACTTAAAAATACGAACGTTGCCGGCAACGTTCACTCGTATCTGGGTGTTTCAGTGTATAAGTTTTCCACTTTGCAGTGGCGATGACCGCGCGCTACCTCAAAGTAGTGGTGGGAACTCCAGAGAAAAACAGTCGAAATAGAATTTCAAAATGCTCCTTTTTTTTCCCATTTAATCTTGCCCTTTTGAGATGACTGCGATACTCGGGGCCCGTCTAACGTGGCAATGCGCTGGGAATCGAATAAGGTCAGAGAGCAGGCTGGATGAGAAATGTTGGATAAAGATTGGGCAAAACTATGAAATCTAGAAACATAATTTTTTTGATGACTGCGACGTTTTTTGTCTCGTCATTTACTGCAGCCAACATCCAGAATGTACAAACGATGGCTGAAGCTCTTTCCGGAGTAGATTCTGATATTTTGGTGATATTCGATTTAGATAATACAGTCATGATGCCTCCTCAGTCCTTGGGAGGAGAAGAATGGTATGACTACTTCGTCGAGAAGCGTACAAAGGAAAACGAGACTAAGGGAATATCTTTCGCGAAGGCAAAGGAAATGGCAATCGATCAAGGTCTAAAAGAATGGAATCAATTTCATACGACCGCGAAAGTAATTCCAGTCGAAGAAGAAACCCCAACACTCATCACGAAAATACAGTCAATGGGAGCGAAAACCATGGCTCTTACCGCGCGTCCGATCGAACTCGCCAATGCCACTGTATTTCAACTGAATAGCATTGGGATTGATTTCAATAAGCGCACTGTAACTTCAGCGCTTGTTCGCGTTCCTGGAAAGAACGTATCGCAATTTAAGAGCGGCGCCCTACTTGTTGGACCAAAGAACAATAAAGGTAAGATCTTAGTTAAATTCTTGAAACAACTCCAACTGAAGCCAAAAAAAAACTACTTTATTGACAACAAGCTTCATCATGTTGAAAACGTTGCAAAGGCGCTCGAACCCACAAAGGTCTTATATTTTGGCCGTCGACATGGCGCTGCTGATCGAAAGATTGAAGCAATGGACAAAGACGTTGTTGAGATACAGCACCAATATTTCTTTGGTGAAGTGCTGAGCAACGCTCAGGCACAATTATTGAAAAAATGATCGCACCCCGAAACTCTATAGTCCGAACGTTGCCGGCAACGTTCACTCGTATCTGGGTGTTTCAGTTTTTCGACTGTGCCGTGGCGATGACCTCGCGCTACCTCAAAGTAGTGGTGGGAACTCCAGAGAAAAACAGTCGAAATAGAATTTCAAAATGCTCCTTTTTTTCCCATTTAATCTTGCCCTTTTGAGATGACTGCGATACCCGGGGCCGGTCTAACGTGGCAATGCGCTGGGAATCGAATAAGGTCAGAGAGCAGGCTGGATGAGGAATGTTAGTTTAAGGAGGTTTATGAAAAAAATTTTTGCTGCTTTGATTGCATTAAGTTCAGCAGCTGCATTTGCTGTAAACGTCGGTGGAACTTCTGAAGATAATCAGAATTTGCTCACGCTCGCATTTGCGAAAAATATTGCGGCCAAGGCGGAAGCTTACGCCTTAAAGAAAAACTGGAAAATTTCGATCGCCATAGTCAACAGTGAAAGCAATCTCCTTTATTTTCAAAGAAATCCTCAGGCGTACGTCGGCAGTATTGAAGCAGCTATGCAAAAGGCACGATCCGCAAACGCATTTCAGCGCCCCACCACCGCTTTTGTTGATGCGTTAAAACAAGGACGTATTGGAATGATCAGTGTAAACGATGTCGTCGCAATCGAAGGTGGCATACCGATTGTTGTTAGTGGAAACCATATGGGTGCAATTGGAGTCAGTGGAGCCAAAGCGATAGAAGACGAAGAGGCAGCAAAGGCTTCACTGGAATAAACTCTCCCCCCGCTTCACATTATCTTCGGGAAAAGAGAACTCTAGTTCGGTGCGTGACTTCATTTGTAAGTTTCATGTGTATGGTTCCAAGAAACCAATGTTGTTCGATCAAGATTATTCAGTGCAGTGACCAGCCGGGAGTATTTACCATAGGTGTTCGAACGTTGCCGGCAACGTACGCTCCTATCTAGGTGTTTCAGTTTTTCAAGTATGCAGTGACGATGACCTCGCGCTACCTCAAACCTTTTAGCTCCCCCTCATCCTTCGCTTGAAACTAAAATGTTTGAAATGTTCTGGTACCAATGATACGCAAGAAAAAATCAGGGAGTCCCTATGAAAATTACCACACTACTATTCTTTAGTTGTTTTCTTTTGGTGCCTTGGCCCAGCCAGAACCAACGGCTGAAATAGAAAAGCTTTGTGCAACCATGATCTGTGAGCCTAAGCAAGCCAACCACTGTGCTGACTCAAGAAGCCGCTGTTTGAAGGGTGGGCTCGCTGCTTATTAAAAGGGCCGACTCGCTGTTTATAGCGCTGTTTGCAATTTTGAAGTTCCACACCTACTTCACATGGGAATCTATCGAGCCCAGAAAAGATGTATCGAGACCTTACCTTCTTTAAGTCTACCAGCAGATCCAGCCTACGAATCTGCGTTTAAACTATGCAGCCGCGTCGCAGAACTTACGCTTGATAAAGATTACAAGCATGGAGGCGCCCATACTTACTTTCCAGATATTGCATCCGTATGGAGCCTACTTCATTGTATGACCGCTTCATCTGAGCATACGACCCCCTAACTCTCTCGATGACGAATGTGTCTAAGTTTTTGACATTACCTCCGCAGAATTACTCTATAATTCTTGACCTGTGACCTCTAAACCCGACTTTTTTAAATTAGTATTGTGGAATATTAATTTTTAGGGCATGAATAGGCACCTGGAACCTGGAGGTCCTATGAATAAGCTCGTTTTTTTCACTCGTTTACCAATCGTGAGTCTAGTGCTCATCGTATTTGTCATTACGATTCAGGGCTGTAGCAACCGAGCCAATAACTCGGGTAGTCCTTTTGGCCCGAACCAAGGGTTCAATAACGTGAACCAATTTCCACCAAATAACCAGCATGGACAGTTCCCGAACAATCAGAATAATTTTCCGATTCAGAACAATAACGATTTCTACAACTGCCATGTAGGAAACGGTCAGTACCAGATCGGCAACCGCTGTGTGACGGCATTTAACTTAATGGATGCGTGCGCGAAAGCAAATGGCACCATGGTCAGACCTAACCTTTGCAAAGTGTCCATGCAAACTCAGAGAACAGACAGCTTTACCATCAATTTTACATTTTTCGGCTTGAATCAATTCCAGTTTCCAATGATCAATCCTTTTGCTGGGCAAAACTTCAACATGAACGATAACGCGAGCACCAGCTCAGTCATTGTGGATTTCAAAATGACTCCAAGGCGCATGGACGCTGGCACTAGGTTTAGATTAGGATCTCAGTTTTCAGTTGACCTTCTGATCAATGGTACGGTCGCAGATACTTACAGACAAACGTTCGATACGATGAATAATCCTAACGACATCGTAACCCCCGTCCTTCCCTCGCGAGGTGCGGACTCTATCGATTACTACTCATCCTCATCAAACATCATCGCCGGTGGCTGTGTGCAGTACCCCTCTGATGTCGTGATATCGTCAGGCGGCGGCTGCTTCCCTCAACCCACCACTCCCACGGTCGAATCCAAGAACACCAATGAAAGATGGGTACCTTTCTACGGAAAGCTTCGAGCAAACGCCACGGATAGCGCGATTTTGGCACTTCAGATTCAGTCCAATCGAAGCTTTACAATGAGCGCACAGGTCACAATGGCAAGGTGTACGGACGGCTTTCAGTCCCAAGTGTGTCCAGAAGAAATCCCTAGAGCGATTCCTGTTCTATAAATAGGCAGTGTCTTTTTAGGAGGTTTGAATTTAGACTCCCGGGCGCGTGTCTAAATCTAAATTTAAACCTAAAAAAAAATCTGGTCACTCACCTACCGTTCGTTCCAACGAGCAAACGCAGATCCCAAGACCCCTCGGTGCCAAGCCGTCTGCATCGCGGGAGTTCTTTGAAAGTCTAAAGCCTAGTTCGCAGGCTAAAGCGCCCGAGTATACCATCACCGGAAATACCTCTCCTCCAAAAAAAAATCTCTCTCCCGAAAAAAAAGAATCTGCAACTACGGGCTTTAAGGCGACCGTCGATAAAGCAAATCCAAGTGGCACCGCTTACCTGAGTTTTGATGATCCTAAAAAAGAGGATATTAGACTAGATAGTGATGAGTCTCAGAAATTACTCCACGGAGACCGTGTCCTCTATCGCTCAAAAAACCTTCCTATCGTAGTTCTTTTTCGAAGATTCCAACTCGTCTGCGGTAAATTGATGAAGTTTAAAAATAGAGCTACTGTGCTTTATGAGCGAAGACGCATCAGGCAAGAGTTCGAGGTCGATCAAGCTGCAAGTATCCCACCTGAATACAAACACATGGACTATGTGCTTGCGAAAATGGTTCCGAACAGTCTGCATCATGTCACTCTACTAGAACACTACGGCGAAGAAGTACCTGCTCGCGCTGATCTTGTCATTGCCTCTGGCGAATTCGGCTTAGAGGAGCATTGGTCAGAAGAAGCTGTAAAAGCAGCTGAAGGGCTTACGCTTGATCTCTCTGAGCCAAGACGTATCGATATGCGTAGCACTCCTTTTTTTACGATCGACGGGGAAACCGCTCGCGATTTTGATGATGCGATTCATGTGGAGAAACAAGGCGAAAACTATGTACTTTATGTCGCGATCGCAGATGTTTCTGCATACGTAAAAAAAGGCAATGCCATAGATGTCGAAGCCTATAAACGAGCGACAAGCGTCTATTTCCCAGAACGCGCGTTTCATATGCTTCCTCACGCCCTCTCTGAGGGCCTATGCTCGCTTAGGCCCAATGAAGCCAGACTTGCACTCGTTTGTAAGAGCACCATTACTCCCGCTGGGAAGCGCATAAGTAATGATGTGTTTGAAGCCATTATCGAGAGTAAAAGACGCGCGACATACACAGAGATTGAAGAAGAATTAAAAACCCACGAAAACGATCTTCGCTGGCAGTATAAACCACACGCCGAACTTTACCGAATCCTTCGTAAGTACCGTGAAGAACGAGGGTCTATCGACTTCGAGCTAAACGAAGGTGAAATCCGCGTAGACAAGGAGGGCGAACCCACGACGATCACCCTACGACCACGCTTAGACGCCCACAGGCTAATCGAAGAATTTATGATCTCAGCTAACGAAGGGGTGAGTGAGTTTGCGGAAGAACGAGGCGCCCCGTTTCTTTACCGTATCCATGAACCGCCAAAAGAGCGCGCTCTCATGAAATTCATGGATACTCTCACGAACTTAGGGATTCGCTTTAAATTATCCCATGATGATTTAGGTAAATCGCTACAGGACATCATCGAAAAAGCATCCGCACATCCCGCCCATGAAACAATCAATACGTTGCTATTAAGATCGATGTCACGCGCAAGGTACTCTCCAGAACAGTATGGTCATTTTGGACTAGCCTCTAAAGCGTACGCGCACTTTACTTCTCCAATTCGTAGATACCCAGACCTTGTGGTGCACAGGATTCTAAAGCAGCTCATTTATAAAGAACGGCTCTCCCTTCATCATGATGACCTTGAGAAGATCGGAGAGCATTGTTCCCTCCGTGAAAGACTTGCTTCAGATGCTGAGCGCGAAGTAAACCGCGTAAAACACATTCGCTACATGAAGAGGCATCTCGGTGATGTGTTTGAGGCAAATGTCAGAGGGGTTACCGAAAGAGGAATATTTGTAGAATTAAAGGATCTTCCGATAGAAGGGTTTGTTCCAATTTTAGCGCTCCAAGGAGATCGATTCTTTTTTGATCAGCGCATGGAGAGAGTGGTTGGAAGAAAAACTCGCCGTGAGTTTAGAGTGGGCACTGATATCAAAGTCCAATGCGTTCAAGTCTCCTATGAAGAGCGCACTATCGAATTTGCGGAAGTTGAAGCTGATCTGACAAAAAAATCCTATGTAGCCACAGGCTTTATCGTGAAACCGAGAGCCGAGAAAATTGAGAGTGCCGCTAGGCCGAAGAAAAATCTTTTTGAACGTGTTAATACAAGAAAGGACTCTCGTCGAGATGGCAATGCTGACAAAGGGAAGAAAGCTCACGATCGCAGTAAGAAGCGCAGGTCGCCTAAGAGAGGTCGCTAAAGTATTTGCAAAGCACGGGCTTGCAGATATCTTTGTCAGACTCAAATTAGACCGCTTTCTACCTTCTAAACTACAAATCGCTTGGGAGGAAGGGCTAGAGCGACCTACTGAGAAGAGGCTAAGGTTAGCATTAGAGGAGCTGGGGCCTACGTTTGTAAAGTTCGGACAACTGCTCGCTGCAAGACCGGATCTTCTCCCTGACACGTTTGTAAAAGAGCTTTCACTCTTGCAAGATCAAGCTTTCAAAATTCCCTATGCACAATTAGAAGAAACTCTCATCGCTGAGTTAGGTGAAAACTACAGAACGCATTTTATAAGCATTGAAGAAGAACCACTTGCAGCCGGGAGTATTGCTCAAGTTCACCGTGCCACTCTAAAAAATGGCGATAGGGTCGTTTTAAAAATCCAGCGTCCAGATATTCAGAAAATCATCAAACAAGACGTTGAGCTACTTGAGACGTTAGCGGATCTAGCAGAAAAATACGTCCCAGAGACTAAAATATTAGCACCCAAACTATTCGTACAAGAATTTTTTAGAAGCCTCTATCAAGAGTTGGACTTTCACTTAGAGGCAAGTAACCTTCAGAAATTTAGCGCTAATTTATCCGAATTTCCTGAAATCAGAGTTCCGGTACACCACAAATCTCTGTCCTCCCGCAAGGTTCTAACTATGAGCCTGCTTGAGGGCATTCCGTTTAACGATCTTCAAGCGATGCGAAAATCGGGCGTGGATTTGAAAGCGCTAAACATCACGGGCGCGAAAGCTTTCTTTAAAACCGTCATGAAAGATGGGCTTTTTCACGGGGATCTACACGGAGGCAACTTACTTCTTCTGCCTGATGGCAAACTAGGCCTCATTGACTTTGGAATTGTAGGTAGACTTTCAACACGCGCAAGACAGCAGCTTTCTCAAATGGTGCTCGCACTCGTGAGCGAAGATTTTGAAACGCTTTGCTATCAATATGCGGATCTGGGTGCTGCGGGACCTACGATTGATTTTGAAGGATTCGAACGAGAAATCAGGTCGGCCTTAGCTCCTTATATGGGCTTGAAAGCTAATGAAATTAACACAGGACAAGTCCTCATCGAAGCTACGAAAATAGCGACTCGTTATGAGATTCGTATCCCTGCCGAATGGATGCTTATTTTTAGGGCGATTTTTACCGCAGAGGGAATTGGTCGCGCGCTAGACCCTGAGTTTGACATGATGGCGCTTGGACGGGAGCTAGCCCAAGAATTGGCGCAATCTCACGTCTCGGTCGATAAATTCACTAAAGACCTCATGTGGACCACGCGGGATCTTTCGCAACTCTTACAGGCTTTACCAAGACAACTCAGATGGATGTTTAAAACCTTTAGTCAAAACGGTTTTGCCTTTGAGGTGAGGAATCCCGAGATCGAATCCTTGAGAGAATCCTTTATTAGGGAAAGCAGAAAAAACCGCAGAGCCATGCTCGCGGTAGGCAGCCTCCTAGCTTCAGCGATGTTTCTACCGATTACAGACTCTCACATGATTCTAGGCTATCCGTGGCTAGCGGTGGTTTGTTTTGCCGGTGCATTATGGTTCGCCCTTCGATCGTAGAATGTGCTACTTTCTCGTTCTATGAGTATACAGAATGTTCACCTCATCACCGGGGCCAGTAGTGGTATTGGGTCAGCGCTCGCGCGCATCTTAGCCAAAAAGAAGCTCCCCTTAGCCCTATGGGCAAGGCGAACGGAGCGCCTAGAGGTACTGAAAAAAGAATGCCTAGATCTAGGAGCACCTGAGGTAAAAATCGCGACCCTAGACGTGAGAGATAAGCAGGCAATTCATGCTGAACTTCAGAATCACAGAAACTTCTACGACCGCACACTAGCACTGATTAATAACGCGGGACTGGCGAGGGGGCGTGAACTTTTTCACGAGGGAAAATCTTTAGACTGGGAAGAAATGATCGACATCAATCTTAAAGGGGTGCTTTTTGTCACAGAAGCGATCTTGCCGTTAATGCTTCAGAATAAGCGCGGAGATATTCTTATGGTTGGATCTGTCGCAGGCCATACGACTTACCCGGGTGGCAACGTTTATGCTGCAACCAAAGCTGCGATTGATTCGTTAACCAAAAGCCTAAGGATGGACCTTCTAGGTCAGCCCATTCGCGTGATGGAAATTGCGCCAGGCGCGACGGAGACGGAGTTTAGTTTGACAAGGTACCGAGGAGATACGGTCAAAGCTAAAGCTGTCTATGACGGAATGAAACCGCTCTCAGCGCATGATGTGGCTTCTAGCATGGACTGGATGCTCAGTACTCCAAGGCACGTTACCCTGTCTCACGTGGTGATTTATCCCACCGACCAAGCTCATCCGCTCGCAATTCACCGAAGAACTTAATTAAGATCCTTCTCACCACCTCCTTGCATCCGAGATTCTCAAGTGGAATAACTAGGCACATCATCTCAATCCAAAGGAGGATACACGTATGAGAAAAAGTCATTCTATTTATAGTCTAGGTCTTGGTTTTCTGCTTAGTGCAAGCGGAGTCGTAAAAGCTGAAGAAACTGCCACCCCGGTAAAGGTAGAAGCCAAAGCAAAAGAAAAAGCCCCCGCTAAAGGTCTATCCGATTTAAAGCCACTTAAGAAAGTGGAACCCAAATGGATCACGACGAAGTCAGGCTTAAAGTACTTCGATGAAGTAGTGGGTACCGGAAAAGTCGCCGATCGATCTAGCATGCCCCAAGTGAAAGTGCACTACACCGGCACCCTCACTAATGGGACAAAGTTCGATTCCTCTAGAGATCGTGGTGATCCCTTCTCATTTGGTCTGGGCGCAGGTCAAGTGATCGCAGGCTGGGAAGAAGGGGTGGATGGAATGAAGGCGGGCGGTAAACGCAAACTAGAAATCCCTCCAAATCTTGGCTACGGCTCTCGTCCCGCTGGATCTATTCCTCCGAACTCAACGCTTCTCTTTGATATCGAGCTGTTGGACGTCAAGTAACTTAGAATACCGAGAAATTACTGATCCAGACGCATGTTCCGTGTGTCTGGGTCAGAAAAAACTAAATAGCTATTGGCTAGCCCGCGACATTTTACTGTCCTAAGGCTGCAAGACACGCTGCTAAAGTGATCAGCGTAAAAAGTGTGCCTATTGGCTTTAAACCGGGACTTGAACTGTCATTAAAGAGTTCAGGAAATTCGGATTTCTGAATCTTAAATTTCCAATTTTCACCTGATGCAACCTTAGTGCGTTTATTTCGATCGTATGAGTATGGGTAAAACTGAATGACTGCCAAGGCTTTGGAATCTCTGCTTCCGAGGCGACGCAGATTTTCATCGAACAACAGGTCTCTAAACGCAATCTGTTTACCCACTAAATCTTCAAAATGCCCTAATAATCTTCCCACTATTTTCCTATCCTCTTCCGCATAGCTTTGCCCGTTGTGAGTATGAGGGCTATGGGTCTCACTCTCAAACGACATAGGAGTTTGTATAAGAGTATTTAGATAGTTCGGAAATTGGGATTGTAAGGCCCGGCCCCCGCCCTCACGTGTATATAAAGATTGTGCAGACTTAGAACCCGCACTCGAATCATGGGTATGCACTGATCCAATCTTATGAGTACCAACACTATGGGAATCCAAGAATATTTCTCGCTGTTTGATCCCATCTAATTTTAATCCAATCTGTGCACCGACCGATTCAATCTGAGTGCTAAACTGCTGATCAATATTTCCAATCGTGCTGCGAATAATCGTTCGTAGTTTAGAGATCTGAAACTTCTCAGCCCTAGCTAGGTTCTGAGCCTCTTTTAGGGTTAAATTCTCCCCTGCTAGGTGTGGATTATCAAACCACAACTTTCTCTCTTCTAGTTTTTCTTCTAATGAATTAAGGACCGAGATGTAGAGTTTAATTTCGGCAAACTCGCTTTTACGGACAGTACTACTGATCCAAGAATACTTCTCGAATTCTTCTAGGTGCGCTTGGAGCTTTTTATAGCTCTTATGGGGATAATCCAAATCTTTATCAGAAAAAGTTGAAATCACATCCTCCACGTTATTTATCATACTTTGAAATTTAGCGTCTACCTGGTCTTGAGCTAAGACGGGTGCCCCGAATACCATTGTTACACTCAATACTAATAAAAAAAGCGCCCTAGCCTTAAATGCTTGTATCATAAGGCAGTCGACTACCAGACGACCACTCGGCGCGTCAAGTTATTTAGATTCTATTTATTAACTGCCTTTAACGGGCTTATTAACTGCCCAATGCTTCCTGGCAGAGTTTAGCGGCTTGGAAGACTTGTTTATTCCAATGCATAAACGACAGAACTTCCCACATCCGTACCGCGTAGTTCTTACCGTCTTTATTGATCGTGGGGATCGAATGGAGCCATAACTGGTGTCCACCCGAAGCGTTTCTAATACGGGTAACATCAACTACGGCCACACTAGAAACTCCTTTCGCCTCAAATCGCTGTAAATAGGGCACGTTTGCAAATACAGATATATTCGCATGAGCCTCGGTATTATAAACTTTTTCGCGAAAAGCAGCCTGTGCTGCTGCAACCTTAGCCCCTAGGTTCAGGTAAGAAAACCCCAGCGGACCATGCCTTTCCACCACTTGAATTTTTGTTCGGCTAAGTAAATTTTTTAGTTCCAAAGCATCTCGATCATATCCTAGTTTCGGGGAAGAAGGGTCGTCGAAATTTACGCCACTAGCCGCATAGGAATCCCGCCAATTCTCAATAATTGGCTTCTTGAGATCTTCTCCAGCAGAAAGCAAGGTCACCGCTAACTGCTGACTGATCTTCGTGATCAACCCTATGGATAACAAATCAAGATTTGCGATGTCCTTAGAGTTCAAATTTTCAGGTTGTACTGACTCTAGGCCCGAGATCACAATTTTCGCTGTTTCTGCTAGCTCTTCGTAATCCGCTTCAGCCGCACGAGCCATCCATAGAAAAGTTGCGACTCCGTAAAACCATAATCTGTTTCGAAACAACATCTTCATCAGGAGCTAAGTAGTCATAGGTGGATGCCTTGTCAAGTAGACGCAGCTAACAGGAACCTGCGCGCCGTGACTAGCGCTTCTCACTACATATGAATCTGGCGCTTCTCGACCGCCATAGCGGCTTCTTTTACTGTTTCAGAAAGCGTGGGATGGGCGTGACAGGTTCTTGCAATGTCCTCACTGCTTCCACCGAACTCGATCACACTTGTCACCTCACTTAAAAGATCGCCAGCCCTAGGTCCTACGATATGGGCGCCCAAGACTCGGTCGGTCTTTGCGTCCGCAAGAATTTTTACAAATCCTTCGACCTCATCCAAAGCCTTTGCGCGGCCATTTGCCAGAAACGGAAATACACCGCTTTTATATAAAATATTCGCGGTCTTCAGCTCCTCTTCCGTATAACCAACACTTGCTAGCTCGGGCCACGTATAAACTACGTTCGGAATCGCCTGATAGTTCACATGCCCAGGGATTCCAGCCATGATCTCAACTGCTGCGATTCCCTCTTCTTCGGCTTTATGCGCTAACATTGGACCATCGACGATATCTCCTCCCGCATAAACCCCAGACACAGCTGTCTCAAAATGCTCGGTGATAGGGATGCGTCCCTTCTCAAGAGTGATACCAATTTTTTCTAATCCTAAGTTATCCGCATATGGCCTACGGCCCGTTGCAACTAAAGCCACATCACACGGCAAGGTAATTTTCGTATTCGTCTTCATGTCTTCTAAAAGGACCGAAAAACTCTCACCCTTCCCTTCGGTGCCCAAGCATTTATGATTAAACATGAACTGCAAGCCTTGTTTCATAAGGGACTTCTTGAGCTCATCGGTGGTCTGGCGATCCATTGTCGGTAGAATGCGATCTTGAAACTCAATCACGGTGACTTTTGAGCCAAGCCTTGCCCACACAGAGCCCATTTCTAGGCCAATCACGCCACCGCCCACGACGACAAGGTGTTTAGGCACTGATGTCAACGTGAGCGCTTCGGTGCTTGAAATCACCTGCTTTCCATCAAACGGCATGAAAGGTAACTCGACAGGTTCGCTTCCTGTTGCAATAAGCACCTTAAGCGCTTTCACCGAAATAGGCTCACCTTGATCTGGATCGACTGCTAAGATTTTATACGCCCCTTCAATACCAACAAAACGACCAAAACCCTTAATCGACGTGATTCCATTTTTTTTAAACAGCCCAGCTATACCTGTGGTGAGCTGCCTTACGACGGCATCCTTGCGGCTCATCATGGTATTTAGGTCTAACTGCACCCCCCCCAGAATCACCCCATGTTTCTGCAGTTTATGTTTTGCTTGATAGTAGTGCTCGCTGGATTCCAGCAAGGCCTTAGATGGAATACATCCGATGTTAAGACACGTTCCACCTAAGGTGGCGCGCTTCTCAATACAGGCGGTCTTCATCCCTAACTGCGCGGCCCGAATCGCAGCAACATAGCCAGCGGGACCGCCACCGATCACGACTAAATCAAACGACTGAACTTCGCTCATACTCCCTCAAATCCAAGTTTAGTGGGGTTTTCTAGAACGTCTTTCAAATGCACTAAGAAAGTGACCGCGCCCTTTCCGTCGATAATTCGGTGATCATAAGAAAGCGCCAAATACATCATCGGACGAATCTCTACTTTCCCCTGAATAGCGACCGGACGCTCCATTATTTTATGCATTCCTAAAATTCCACTTTGCGGTGGATTTAAGATCGGCGTTGACATGAGAGAACCATAAGTACCCCCATTAGAAATCGTGAAAGTGCCGCCTGTGAGATCTGGAATCGATAGCTTACCCTCACGAGCCTTCAGTGCCATGGCGGCAATCGCACGCTCTATCTCGAGAAAAGTCATTTTGTCAGCACCCCGAATCACAGGCACGACAAGTCCTCTCTCTGTACCCACCGCAATTCCAAGATCACAATAATCCTGATAAATGATGTCCTTTCCATCAATCATTGCATTGACCTCTGGGACCGCTTGAAGAGCTAGAACCGAAGCGCGTGCAAAAAAAGACATATAAGAAAGAGGCACTCCGTGCTTTGCTTTAAAGGCGTCTTTATGCTGATTTCTAAGAGCATTCACTGGAGCCATATCGACCTCATTGAAGGTCGTGAGGATGGCAGCTGTGTGCTGGGCTTGTACTAATCTTTCCGCAATTTTCTGCCTTAGCATACTCATCGGAGCCCTTCTCTGGCCTGGCTTTAGGGCCGAAACTTGAGCTGCTGTGCTTGTCGTAGATGGCGTCATTTTAGGCGGTGTGGGAGCCGATGGGGCAGTAGACGCACCTCCTGCTGAGGGGCCATTTTGACCGAAACCTAAAACATCACCCTTCGTCACTCGACCATCTTTACCTGTTCCTGCAATCAGAGAGGGATCTACTCCCATTTGCACTGAAACTCTTCTTGTGGCGGGAGATAGGCTTGGTGGAAGGCCTGAAGACGGCAAAACTGGAGCGGCTGACATAGGAGCTGTTGAGGTGATAGGTAGTGGTGGCGCTGCAGAAGTGACTCCTGGTACTGGCGGCATGGCTGGTGAACTAGGTGAGGCACTTTGCGGGAGCGGCGGAGCACCAGCTGAAGTCGCCGTTAAGGCATCGTCAATTTCTGCTAATACAGCACCAATCGCAACTCTCTCTCCAGCTTGTTTTAGAATCTGGAGAACTCCGTTGTGTTCAGCAACCACCTCAACCGTGGCTTTATCAGATTCAATCTCAAGAATCTGCTCACCCACCTTGACTGCCTCGCCGTGGGCTTTATTCCACTTTAAAATAGAAACTTCTGTGATGGACTCACCCACATTTGGCGCTAAGACGCTTTTTTTCATAACACTCCTTTATGCTCTGTGCCTGCCCTATTCAAAAGGGAATTGGCACTATTGAAAAGCTTTTTCTATAAGGGCTTTTTGTTCGCTCTCGTGAACCTTTGCCGCGCCTACGGCTGGAGATGCTGCGACCTCACGTCCCACATACCGAATCGCGCGATCATACACTTGTCCCTTGAACTCGCTCAAACCGCCCATCCACGTTTGGAAAACAAATCCCCACGCTCCCATATTTCTGGGCTCCTCTTGTACCCACACAATCTCAGCCTGAGCTGGATAGGTGGACAAAAGGGCTGAAAGCCTCCGATCAGGAAAGGGATAAATCTGCTCTAGTCTCACAATCGCAACATCTTGTCTGGAAAGCTCGGTACGTTTTGCGATCAGCTCGTAATAAATCTTCCCGCTACAAATCAGCACGCGCTTTACCTGGCTTGAAACAACGCTTGTATCTCCGATGACCTCTTGAAAGCCGAACAAAGAGAGTTCTTGTATCGTACTCACCGCAAGCGGATGTCTGAGCAAACTCTTTGGTGACATGATGACAAGAGGCTTACGATATTGCGCTTTCACCTGACGCCTAAGCACGTGGAAAATCTGCGCGGGTGTCGTCAGATTACATACGAACCAATTTTCCTTGCCCGATAATTGTAAAAATCTTTCAAGTCTTGCACTTGAATGTTCAGGACCTTGCCCTTCAAATCCGTGTGGCAAAAGAAGCGTAAGCCCTGACATTCTTCGCCACTTGGACTCAGAAGTTGCAAGAAACTGATCAATAATCACCTGCGCCCCATTCGAAAAATCTCCAAACTGCGCTTCCCAGATTGTGAGTGCCTCGGGCTGAGAGAGCGCATAGCCATGCTCGTATCCCATCACACCAGTCTCAGAGAGAAAGGAATTGTAGATGTGAAACTCTCCCTGAGTTTGCGAAAGACTCTTAAGAGGTGAGTATTTGGCGCCGTTTTGAACATCAGACAAAACAGCATGGCGATGAGAGAAAGTTCCCCTCTCCGCATCTTGTCCTGTAATTCGAATGGGATGCCCTTCATCTAATAGACTTGCAAAAGCAAGTGCCTCACCGGTGCCCCAGTCTAGTCCAACTCCGTCTGCCACAGACTTAGATCTGCTCTCAAGCACGCGAATGAGTTTGGGATGTACATTAAATCCCGCTGGTACCTGAGAGAGCTTCGCTCCAAGTAGTTTTAGTTTTGATTCAGAAACTTCTGTCTTAATCGGTTGAAATAAATCTGCACGCATGGGCTGTTTGTACTTAGACCAGCTTGCTTCCAAGGTTGAGATCGGATGAATGTGATTTTCCGATTTAGCTTTGTCCTGAGCCGCTTGAAACTCTTTCTGAAGACTCTCTTGCAAGACTTTCACTTCTGCTTCAGTCACCGAACCTTCGCTGAGGATTTTTTTCTCAAAAATCTCTCTAGGCGATGGGTGGGCTTTAATTTTCTGGTACATCACGGGTTGCGTAAACGAAGGTTCATCTCCCTCGTTATGACCATGTTTTCTATAGGAAATGAGATCAATAAATATATCTTGTTTAAATTTAGAGCGGTACTCCATGGCTAGATCCATCACCCGAAGGAGGGCTTCTGGGTCGTCGCCGTTTACGTGAAACACAGGAACACGAAGAAGGACGCCTAAATCAGAGGAAAATCTTGAACTTTTAGCTTCGTGCGCTCCTGTGGTAAATCCGACTTGATTGTTGATCACGATATGAATCGTGCCACCCGTTTCGTAGCCAGGAAGATTCATCATTTGCGCGGTTTCATAACAGACCCCTTGGCCCGCTATCGCAGCGTCTCCATGAATGAGAACGGCTACAACTTTAGTGCGATCTTTATCTTTTCTACGGTCCTGTTTTGCCCGCGCCATTCCCATCGCCACAGCATTTACAAACTCCAGATGAGACGGGTTAAAAGCGAGCGAAAGAGAAACCCGTTTATTACTCTTACGAGTAGTAAAATCTCGTGTGTAGCCTTTGTGGTACTTGACATCGCCTTCGCCCCAAGACGGGTCTACGGAATACTTCCCTTCGAATTCCGTGAACATCTGCTCATAGGTTTTACCCATAGTGTTCACAAGGACATTGAGTCTTCCACGATGAGCCATCCCAATCACGAATGCCTCAGCCCCCAGTCGTGCGCCTGAGTCAAACATTCTATCTAGTGCTGGTATGACAGCCTCACTACCCTCTACGGAGAATCGCTTCTGCGCTACATACCTAGTGTGTAAAAATCTTTCGAAACCCTCCGCACGAAGGAGTTGTTCATAGACAATTTTTCTGTCGGTCTGGTCCAAAGGCTGCCCGAGCGCCCCTGACTCGATCTTCGCACGTAGCCACTCGCGCTTTTCGGAATCGGTGACGTGATCCCACTCCGGGTAGACCGTTCCAGAATAAGACTTTGCAAGTGTATCCAGAGCTTCCTTTAGCGTTCCTGGTTTACCTAGAACCCAGGCGGTGTTCACGAATGTACTACTTAGGTCTGCGGCACTGAGTCCGTGTCGTGCGAGAATCTCTCCCCATGGAATCTCGGGCCCAGATTCTAAGGGATTTAAACGTGCTAACTTAAATCCATCTGACCTTACAAACCGCAGTAACGACAAAAAAGAAAGTTCTTTTTTGATATCCAAAGCACTTAAATCAGACGTCGCGTGAGAATTTTTCTCACCGTTTGGCGCCAGAGCGGCTTCACCCAGCATTGCTAGTTGATTGGTGCCAAGCTCAATGCCTTCAAAAAAAGCTCTCCACGTCTCTTCCACCTGTTCAGGATGAGTGATGTACTTATTAAAAATTTCTTCAATATAATCTACGTTTACCGACTTCAGATAACTCAGCTTATCCACAAGCATTTGACTCCTAGTGCGCTCGCCACGCGATTTCCAAATAAACTCAATTCACATAACTGTGAACCTAGCCTAACGTAAATTAAGAAATTAGGTTGCGGAACGTTTTGCCGAGAAAGATTTACCTCGAGTTTTTTTGGCCGGCTTCTTTGAATCAAGCAGCGCTAGAACTACCTGAAGGGTGACTGATTCAATCGGAGTTTCTTTAGGTATCGAAACCGAAATCGTTTTGTGCTTCACGTAGGGACCATACTTTCCGTCCAAAACTTGAAGCGGCTTGCCTGACTCAGGGTGATTTCCCAACTCTTTTAGAATTTTTGCAGTCGCACGTGCGCTCTTTGGTTGCGCTAAAATCTCAAGCGCGCGAGCAAGCGTCACCGTATAGACGTCATCGTCTTTTTTGAGTGATCTGAAGTCTGTTCCTGCCTGCACATAGGGACCGAACCTACCGTTATTAGCTAGAACGTCCGCTTTCGTTTCTGGATGAATCCCAAGATTTCTTGGAAGCGAGAGCCAACGTAGCGCATCCGAAATTGGAATGTTACGTGGGTCGTACCCCTTTGGGATCGAAGCGCGCCTAGGTTTCTGCTCTTGATCAGTCACTTCGCCAAGTTGAACATACGGACCAAAGCGGCCACTTAAGCAGTAGATCGCCTTGCCTGAAACAGGATCAGAACCGATGGACTTAGGACCAGCCTCTGAGAGCGCTAAAATCTCCTCCACCTTTTCGCTCGTGAGATCAGCAGGTGCGATGTCCTCTGGAATCGAGGCATGAATTTCTTCCTTGTCGCCCTTTGCGGGTTTCACAACGTAGGCGCCATACCGGCCAATCTTCACATCTATCTGCGGGAGATGAGGGAGGTCCAAGGTACGTGATTCCTTGGCGTCGATTTTCTTATCCTTCTGAGCAATCTGTTCAATGAGACCCATTTTCCCTAAGAAAAAATGCTTTAAGTAAGGTAAGTATTCTTTTTTACCCTCGGCGATCTCATCGAGGCTCGCTTCCATTTCAGACGTAAACTTAGAGTCGACTAGTTGCGCGAAATGTTTCTCAAGGAGCTGGGTCACTGCAAAACCGGTAAACGTGGGAACAAGAGCATTCGCATTTCTCCTCACGTACTCACGGTCTATCAGAGTCGTTATAATCGAAGCGTATGTGGACGGCCTTCCAATGCCTGCTTTTTCAAGATCTCTCACTAGTGAGGCCTCAGTAAATCTTCCTGGTGGCTGGGTCTCGTGCTCTTCTGCTTCAATAGTTTTCTGTGTAAGTTCAAGTCCTATTTTGAGTGGCGGCAGCGCACTTTCTCTCTGCGAGAGCGCATACTCTGGGTCATCGCTTCCTTCGACGTAAGCTCGCAAAAATCCGGGAAACAAGATCGTTGTACCGGAAGCAGAAAATAGACTGTCCTTCGACTCGATCTTTGCAGTTAGGGACTTCTTCTCTGCGTCTACCATCTGGCTGGCAACTGTTCTCATCCAAATGAGTTCATAAAGATCACGGGGCTTGCCGCTTAAGCCAGTCTGATCCGGATGAACGAATTCAGTGCCAGCAGGTCGAATCGCTTCGTGCGCCTCTTGAGCGGCTGAGTCTTTAGAGGAGTATCTGCGCGGTTGATCAGGAAGGTATTCACTACCGTAGAGTGATTTTACACAATCTCTCGCAGCCTTCAGCGCCTCTTGAGACAGCGAAGGTGAATCCGTTCGCATATAAGTTATCAAGCCTTCCTCGTACAAACCTTGTGCAGTACGCATCGCTTCTCGCGAAGACATTCCAAGTTTACGATTGGCTTCCTGCTGTAGCGTTGAGGTAATAAATGGAGGAGCGGGTTTCTGTGAAAAAGGCCGCTCTTCTAAATCTTTAACCTTAAACTTTTCACTCTTTAACTTCGCCTTAAGTTCTTGTGCGGCTTTCTCATCAAGAACGAGAACATCCTTACCTGAAGCAAGTGCGCCTGTGGTTTCATCGAAGTCTTTACTGGTTGCAATTCTACGGCCTGCGACGTGGGTCAGTTTCGCTTTAAGCGTTTTTCCGTCGGCAGCTAGCTCCGCCTCTAGATCCCAGTACCGAGCTTTTTTGAAAACTGCCCGTTCTCTCTCGCGGTCCACAATGAGTCTTAAGGCTGCTGACTGGACTCTTCCCGCAGATAAACCATAGGCGATTTTTTTCCAGATGAGAGGCGAAACCGTGTAGCCCACAAGCCTGTCTAGTATCCGTCTGGTCTCCTGGGCCCTAACGAGTTTAGTGTCGATATCCCTGCAATCCTCTAGGGCTTTTTTTATCGCAGTCCCCGTGATTTCATGGAACACCATTCGCTTGACTGGCACTTTGGGCTTTAAAACTTCGGTTAAGTGCCACGAAATACTCTCTCCCTCGCGGTCTTCGTCAGTCGCAAGATATAGAGCGTCAGCACCCTTAAGTTTTGCCCTCAGATCCGAGATGACCTTACTCTTACCTTTAGGAATAATATAAAGAGGTTCAAAATCCTGCTCGATATTTACTCCAAGCTTGGTCCACTCCTGGTCTTTGATGGCTTTAGGAATATCTGCTGCGCTTTGCGGAAGGTCGCGAATATGGCCTACAGAAGCTTCCACTGAGAAGTTCTTAGGAAGAAATTTTCTAATGGTTTTTGCTTTCGTAGGAGACTCTACGATCACAAGTGCGTTCTTTACGGTCATACTTGTCTCCGATTGCGATCGCTTAACAGCGATTGATTGATCGTAAGGGCAATCTCTTCTATGAGGTCGGGCCTCAGATGCACCCCCTCGAGATTCGCTACCCAAGCCTGGGTTGGACGTCCCTCCGTTGTCAGGCAGATAGAGATTCCACCTTCAGGACATACCCCATGACAGGTCGTCCGCATGGTTCTTACGTGTAAATGCTCATCTTCGACTTCTTCCAGGTTCTTTAGCGCGATCTTTAGGTTTTTGCGGAAGTTTTCTGAAAAGTGCACGTGAGGCTGCGCCTTTTCACCACACTTCTCACAAACGAGCACAGCACTCTTCCAGGAGACACTGCCCCCGATAATGGACTCTTGTTGGTCTTGCATTAAAGACCTCGTACAAGGAAACAGGGGCCTTGGGAAAGATAATTTTTAGACTTCAGGAGTTCTCACCATGTAATCCGGCGCCTTGACTGGATTACGTAAGTTGAATTTAGAAGCTTACACCGTACTGTAAACGAAACTCTTGGTTAGCGCCGGTTTCCACAACCGCTTGAATGTTTGGAAGGATGGTTTTACTTACAGAACCTGTTACGTGACGCTCAGTGCCTGAGTAACCTACATGTGCAATAAAACCAAGACGCTCAATTCCAACTGAAGCTTGTCTCGATCTTGCTGCTACACGAGCTTGAGCTCTTGTGGAATCGTTTAAACGAGTGCGAAAAGTTTTGCCTGAATAGATGGCGCCAGCAACACCAACTGTTTGAAGAGCAACATTATCTTGATGTTCACGAACGAGCCCAGAAAAAGCCTTGCCTTCTTTACGTACGAAGGCTCTAAAAACTTGTTGCGCCATGTCGCGATTCTGGTCGCTTTGACCCTGCATCATCGAGTACTCGTGAGCTGTACGAGAGCCACCACGAGCTTTCATCTCTTCACTTCGGATGATGCTGTTTTCGTTATTCACTCTCATTTGTTTCAATTGTTCGGAGTCCACAAATACCCACTGATTAAGACCTTTGTCTTGAATGAAGGCTGCGTTTACAGAGATTGGGGATTCTTGAAGGTTTGTCTCAGCATAAGTAGATACGGCAGAGGCTATCGCAAGCCCTAAGCTGAATCCTTTTGTGAGTTGAACAACCTTCATACCTCTTTATAGAGCAAGGGATGTACCAAGTTTGTGCCTCGAACGCCCGTATACGGCCTTTATAACGAACCTATACGCAACCGAGCTGTCTAAACCCAAAGCAGCCGACTAAACCCCAGACACATTCAAGCTCAGACTGTGTCCCTATTGCCCTACCCCGCTTTAAATTCTACATAGGATTCAAGTAAAAATTCCAGCCAGTAATGGCAAAAATCAGCCAAAGAGTGAACCCTACCACGAGCGGAATCGTAAAGTTATCATCAATTTCGATAGGTAATAACTCAGCAGTTCCTCCCGCTAGTGCCCCGAGAAATGAACAGACAGCGACTTGAAAGTCTGAATAACGAGGAAGTATTCCACGTTCAGAAAGTAACCATACCCCTATAGTCATGGAAACATAACAGGCAACTATTCCTGCGACTGTGCCGACTAACGACTTGCCATTTGAAAATCGAACCGACTTATCTCCCCAAAGCACCCCAAAGAAAGAAGCCACTGGATCCCCTATCGCAAGGAGTAAAATAGCAAGCAGTGCCAGGGGCTTTGGAAAAATCAATATCGCTAGAAAAACCGACGCAATGTAATAGGGAGTGCCACTCAACCGATGCCGTTCGCACTGTCTCATAATGTGTCTAGCCCCACGAGTCAGCCACTCGTTGATCGCAGGACTACGAAGCCTGACCAATTCCGCGAAAAAAATCACACAAAATGCGAGACCCAGCGTTTTCAAGGCTTGTTCTCGAGACATAAGAAAAGCGTAGACGTACACCATCATCAGGCCCATGGCAGCGTGCCAGAGCTTACGCACGAGGTGGAGGTCATGTCTTCCTTTGAGCATAGACCCATTGTCTGCCATGCTTGCCCTAAAACGTCTCGGCAAAAAAGACTCTCTTGACCTAAATGCTACGATAATTGGATTCTATAAGCTCAGATGAGTGACTCCAGTAACCATAGAAATCAGTTCCTTGATGGTCAGTTTCCTTCCCCTTTTGAACCGGGGACTGGACTGATCTCTGCAGGCACAGGCAGACTGAAGCAGATCTGGGCAATCGGTGGTGGCAAGGGCGGCGTCGGAAAAAGTCTCATTTCCTCTTCGCTCGCAGTTGCACTAGCGAAAGCCGGCAAAAAAGTAATTGCTATTGACCTCGACCTTGGTGGTGCAAATCTACACACAACACTCGGTGTAGAGTTACCGAGACAGACGCTTGGTGATTTTTTCTCAGGAAGAGTTTCAGAACTTAGTCAATGCTCGTGTTTAACTGGAATTCAGAACTTAGAGCTGATTAGTGGCGCGCAGGATAGTACGCGAATAGCAAATATTTCAGATACGGAGAAGCACCGCTTCCTGATTGCGGTCAGAAATCTAGACTGTGACTACGTCATTTTCGATCTTGGAGCAGGCACCGCAAACTATACGTTAGATTTCTTTTTAGCCTCAGAGATCAACTTAATCACAATGCTTCCAGAGCCAACTTCTATTGAAAACGCGTACAGATTTATAAAAAGCGCTTACTATAAACGCCTCCAAGCCATTGGGGAGCTGAGCCCTATTCACGATCTCATTGAGGTCACGATGGATGCCAAAAATATCCAGGGTATTCGATCACCTTCTGATTTATTTAGAATTGTAAATCGTGACTTTCCTCACCTAGCCTCAAGGTTAAAAGAGGAAATTGAGAAATTCAAACCTAAGCTCATTATTAACCAAGTGCGTACCCACTCCGACATTGAGATCGGGCACTCCGTGAAAACTGTTTGTAAAAAATACTTTGGAATAGATATAGATTATTTAGGTTACCTCGATTACGACTCTTCCGTGTGGCAAGCAATTCGCAGAAAACGTCCAGCTTTTTTAGAGTTTCCAAACTCAAAGCTCACTCAATCTGTGGAACGAATTACCGATAATCTCCTTCGAAGATATGCAAGCGAGCGATCTAGTTTACACCCATGATTTTCGATCAAGAGGTCTCCCACTACACAGCCCTTGATGTACCGACGGATGCAAGTCCCCAAGAAATTAAAAGCGCTTATTTAAGAGCCAAACACTTGTATAGAAAAGATAATCACGGTCTTTACGGAATGTTAGATGCCGAAGCCACAGAAGATGCGCTTCGTAAGATTGAAGAGGCTTTCCAAGTACTCAGTAACCCTGAATTAAAGAGCGAATACGACGCAAAAAGTGGGGTGCACTCTAGAGAAGCTGCCGATCTTCTGGTCGCCTCCGCTACTCATCGTAGATCAAGTCAGATGGATGGTAAATCAAAGGATCCGTTTCAAGCTGGACAGGATTCCCTAGGTTCATCTGATGATTTAGAAAGTTTACTTAATCCACCATCGACTGATTTTGCCACTCCTGTGCCCGCGGTCTTAAACACCCCTAAGAGCATGGCACCAGAGGCAAAAACGGAAGTGAAAAACGTTCCGAACGCCTCATCATTTGACTTTGGTCGTGGGATGATGATTCGAAAGGTACGAGAGACCAAACGCATCTCACTTGAGGATATGTCCTTTCAAACTAAAATCTCAAAGAACTACCTCACGAGCATAGAAGAAGAAGACTACTCCAAACTACCCGCCCCTGTCTTTGTACGTGGATTTATTATGCAGATTGCAAAAATTTTGAAACTCGATGGCGCCACGCTTGCAAGCCAATACATTGAACACTTAAAGAAAACAGCTTCTAGTTAGCGGCGCGGTAATATGGCGAGCCACATGTGGAAAACTAACCTCCCCTCGCATCTTAGTGGTTTGCGTGCAGACAAGGCGATCTTGGAAGCTTGGAAAGACACCTCGACCGCTTGGGTTCAGATTACAGAAGCGGTATCGAACACTTCGTCTGACTCTAAGGAGAGACCCATCCTTACGAGATCCCGCGTCCAAGAATTGCTGGATAATCAGTGTATCCTCGTCAATAAGAAATCCATCGCTGCCTCTCTGAAACTTGCTGCGTTGGATGAGATTACTGTTGAGCTACCTTCGTTCGAAAACGTAACGCCCGATCTAAACTCGGCTGCACTTGCACAGATGAGTGTCCCCGTCGTTTTTGAAGACGAACACCTTGTTGTGATCAACAAGCCTCAAGGAATTGTGGTCCATCCTTCGCCATCACAGCCAAATGGAGCACTCACTCAGATACTCGCTGCAAAAGGGATTTCGCTTGCGCAGGCGGGAGCGCCTCATCGGCCTGGTATCGTCCACCGCATTGACCAACAGACGAGCGGACTACTTGTGGTGGCAAAAACAGACGAAGCCTACTATGGCCTGCAGAGCCTTTTTGCAAGCCACACGATTGAAAGAGAATACTTAGCGCTTGTCTATGGCCACTTTGAGAAAGCCCTCCATCGATCCATGACTGTAACAACTCTAATCGGCCGAAACCCAAATCTACGCACTAAGATGGCGATTGTAAAAACGGGGGGCAGAGAGGCAATCACAAACTTCAGAACGCTGGAAATTTTATCTCATACTAGTCTTGTGCTTGCGACACTTGAGACAGGCCGCACCCATCAAGTTAGGGTCCATTTGACCTCATTAGGACATTCGATTCTAGCGGACCCAGTTTACGGTGAACCGTCAGACAGAGATACAAAACTAAAAAAATTGCCAACCAGTGCCAGGAAATTACTTGCCCAAATCCCAGGCCAACTGCTTCATGCACGAAAACTTGCTTTCCAGCATCCCATAACAAAGGAGCAACTTTGTTTTGAGGCTGAGCCTTGGGAGAACTTTAAGCTCATGCTCAACCTGCTAAAACCTTAGCTCAGACACAACACAGTCCTTGAAGCAGAGATCGTACTCCGAATAGAGTGACTCTATGATTATCGCTACAAACTCTCATCAGCAGAATGCTCAAGGTCATTCAGAGCACAGAAATAAATTCATGCTTATCTTTATTGGATTGTCGGCCCTTTTTGGTTCGATTTTAAACGGATACCTCACCCACAGGTACCACCTGCTGCGAGCAGGTTCTGGCGCCACTTCCTCACTATGTTCTATTTCAGAGACCTTCAACTGCGACACGGTCGCACAATCTAAATACGCGGAAGTTCTACCGGGACTTCCACTCTCCTTGATTGCAGCATCCATTTTATTTTACATAGCTTGTTTAGCGCTTTGGCCCTTGGGTACAAGGGCAGAGCGACGGACCAGGATTAAAGCTATTTTTCTTTTTGCTACCTTAGGCGTACTCAGTGGATTTCCGCTCCTGATCGCCATGCATACCCAGATCCAAAGCTATTGCTTGTTCTGTTTAATCACAGATTTAGTGTGTATTGAGATCGCAGTACTCTCATTCATACTGTTAAAACGACTCACCCACGCCACATCGCACGAATCGAAATCAGCTATCGTAAAAATCCTAGCAGGTGCACTCATTCCAGCTCTGGTGGCTTATGTAGTACTCACACCCACCCCTACAGACGCGCAACGACGCCAGAAAGAATCCGCTAACCTGATTTACGAACAAATAAAATCGCTGCCTGTGGAAACAGTGGATCTTAACAACGCCCTGGGCGCTTGGGGACCAGCGTCAGCCAAGGTACAGATACTCATGCTTGGTGACTTTCAATGCGGAGCCTGCAAAACAACTTTTTTCCTCTTAAAGAATTTAAAAATAAAATACGGTGATCAACTCCGGTGGGTATTAAAAGAGTTCCCACTAAGCCCTGCTTGTAACCCGAACATTCCCTCTGGAAGCTCAGGACATCCTCTTTCCTGTGATCTTGCAAAGGGTGCAATCTGCGCAGAGAAACAAGGCAAGTTCTTTGAGTACTCTGAGCGTGTCTATGCGAGTCAGGATTCCCTAACCTCCAATAGCTACAAAGAGACTGCCACAAATCTTGGCTTAGACGAGACGAAGTTCAGCCAATGCATCCAATCGGAAGAAACTGCACTTGAACTGACAAGCCAAATCGATGTCGGTATTGCGCACAAATTACAAGCAACTCCCACTGTTTTCATCAACGGCAGAAAGTCAGAGGGAAGTTTGTCTTTAGAGGTTTACACAAGACTTATTGAAGACGCTCTCAAGTGAGGCCTGAGAGTTTCCACTTAAGGAATCAATTCTTCACAGTCTCGTTAACCGACTTTCCATTCATCACCCTCACGTGTAGCAAAACGTCCTCTGCGCCCTTGAGTTCATTCGGTACTTCTGCCTCGTACTCAAAAGGCACCATCATTTGAGCGCAAATATCGCTTACTTTTTTCATGATCGGTAAAACGGCGTAAGTGTCTTTCTTGTTCGACTGAAACTCGACGCGATCTAATGTCACACAGGTGCTTGGATTTTCGCCTTTTAGTTTTACTTTTCTTGTGCCTTGAACTTTTTCAATCGCACTCACGTTGGCGTAAACATAGTTATCTACAGGTTGATCGAGAGAAACATTTTCAATATTGATTTTGGACGAAACATAAGAGGACGATGTTGGGTTAACGAAAATCTTATACTCCCCCGCAGGAAGCGCGCCGAGAGATACGGGCTCCAAAAACGGAACTATCATTTGCAGACACTGTTGTTTCGTAGGATCCACAAGCACTTTTACGCTTATAAATATACTCTGTCCTGTCACGGAAACTTTGGCTGTGGGGGCTTTGTAGCAGAGATTAGGCAAGAACCCTGAAACGATAACCTGCGCATTATCATTATTATCAAACCCAGCAGGTACGAAAACCTGCTTTACGGAAGCCCACTCTGGCTTTGTCTGAAGCGCCTCATCGAGAGCGCCAAAAGCTAGTAGCGGTGCCATGAAAGAAAGAAGCGTCGAAAGTTTTAGAAATTGTGATTTCGTCATAAAATATTTTACTCCTGAAGAACCACTCCTAGTTCAACGAAATCACTTGCGCAACTGATATATCGTGAGATCTGAACTATTACTGCACAATTTTCTAAATTTTTATGTCATCTCTGTTCTCATGTGGACCGATAGTCATTGTCATTTACCGCTACTGAAGCCTGAGCCCGGATCGACGCACTACAATAACCCAAACCCACCACTCCTTTCTGACTACCTCGCACGCGCAAACGAGCAGGGAATTCATCGATTTTTAAACATTTGCACCGACACCCCAGACCTAGAGAATTTGGAAGTAACTTCTCATGCACTACCAAATGTCTATCATACTGCGGGAATTCACCCCCACGACGGAAAGCTCTACACCCAGGAGAAACTAACGGTTCTTGATGAAGCCCTTAGTCACCCAAAGTGCTTAGCCGTGGGAGAATGCGGCATCGATACCCACTATCAGAACTCGAACCTAGAACAACAACTAATCGCCCTAGATGTGCAGCTTGAGCTTGCGCTCAAACACCATAAGCCACTCATGATCCATTCGAGAGAGTCTGAGGACGTTCTCTATGAACGTCTCAACCGTTTTGCATCAGCGTGGGGGACGGATTCTCCGCCTGGAATTTTACATTGTTTTAGTGGCAGTTCGAAATTCGGACGACAGTGTCTTGAGTTAGGCTTTCTCGTCTCGTTCTCGGGCATACTCACCTTCAAAACGGCGCAAACTTTACGAGACTTCGCACAAACTCTCGATCCAACTCAGGTACTTGTAGAGACGGACTCTCCGTTTTTAGCACCGGTGCCCTACCGAGGGAAACCCTGTGAGTCATGGATGATGATCGAAACAGCTAAAGTGCTCGCGCAATCGCTTCGAATTTCACTTGAGAGTCTCGCTGAGGCGACAGAGAAAAATTTCAACCGCGCTTTTTCAGTCGATTCGTAGTACCCCTACTGTCCATGAGCACGACTCTTGCTTTGCCAGTGAGAATGAACATACAAACCTATTTTTCAATTCTCTCTCTATGTGCATTTTTGTTTGTCGGCTGCGGACAAAGACCGTCCATTTCGAAATCGAAATTCAACGAATTGATTGTCACTAATTCTGAGTCACAAACAATACGGAAGTCGGCGTTTATCCAACAATCCTATAAGCTTCCCTGTGAACCCTTGAGTGTAGAAAACGTAGCCCTATTATCGGATCTTGGTTCGCGCTCTTTCACCACAGAAATTAAATTCTTACAGAACCAACAGTACCAGAAGCACTATATTGGGTATCCAGAGTCACGCTGCAATGGCTCTCCCAATCTAGAGCGCACGGAGTTAGGCTCGTTTCAAAGCGACCACACGCTAGATACCCTTACGTTCACACCTAAAACTGAAACCTTTACGTTTTTTGATTCTGCCTCCGCAAAAAAAGCGAACTTTCTTGCGGTTTGTGGCTACAGGCGATGGACAGATCACTTAACGAAAACCTGTGCATTGAACGAACCGCGCACACTGACACGAATAAAATACCAGTCCGGTCAGACAGAAGACCTATGGATAGAAACGTGCCAAGGGTTTGATTGCCAATGGATAAAAACAATCCGAAAGTTAAACACCCGTCATTTCAAAATAAACTTAAGGCCATAGCTAAAGTCCTTGTTCAACATTTCTGTTGCGCCCCGACTTTTATATGTTATGGAGCAGCTGTGAAAAAATTTTTTACTCTTTTTATTTTTATAGGAGTGTTATCCGTATCGACAGCTCGAGCGAATCCACCTCTTAAACTTGGGACCGTTCATGTAATGCCCCTCATGTTAACGAAAATACCAACCTCTGAATTTTATTTCACTCAAATATTAAACGATGGTTCGTTTCAGGAGGTATCTCTTGACTATCTTAACCAAAAAGAAAAAATTCCTGCTGTCCTACTTGCCACAGAAAAATCTACAGGAAAACGAATCCTCTTTGGTACCAACACAGATCCTAAGAAAGCACTCATAGAGGTTTCTGCTGGGCTTCAATTTTTGGCTTTGGGAGCAAGGGTTTCAGTCGAAATGCTACGCACCCTTGAAATAGGTGTTCAGGCTGGCTTCGGCGGTGGAACCGAGTACGGAGCATTTGCCAATTTACATATTTTTCGCTTTAAGCGGCCAAGTCAGTTTAACAGTTACGAAAGTATCGAACATCCTGCCCCACAAGCGTATGGGGATGTTTACCTTGGGTCGCACCTCAGAGAAAGAAATAGGATACCTATTGAATGCCAGTTTCCAGTAGCATGCTATGCCTATCTGAGTGGAAGGTTTCACGACCTGCGGATTGGATATCGCCATTCCGAGGATAAATTTTATATGGCATTTGAGGTTGGGGTTGGGAAATTTGCTAACGGCGGAGCCGTTTATAAAAGCAACGAAATTTTTATAAAAACGCCGCCACCGGAAGAAGGAACCCGCGTGCAACGAATAGCACCGGTCATTAAGTTCGCGTTTGGCTTAAAGATACCCGTCATCGAAAGACAAATAAAGAAGCAATAAATCGCATCTCTCATACACCTCGATCGCTTAGCCTTTCTTAACTCTCCACTTTCATGTATCAGAAGAACGCTATGCTGATTATGCAAACCTATAACCTACAAGGGCAAGACGGGATGGATCTTCTCCACCGCATTTCAACTCTTCCGATCAAGGGAGCGAAGTCCGGTTTTCTGTCGATGGGATTTCTACTCGATCCGAAAGGGCTCATTCTCTCAAGTTTTGGATTTCTATTAGACTCTAGCACTCAAGCGACCTTGCTTTTTTTTGGCTTAGATAAGGACACAGTTGATCATCAGTCGAAATCTTTCCTTGCGGTAATGGATCAGTACACCTTTTCAGAGCGGTATGAGATCACTCCTCAGAATTCCGACTCTTCGGTACTTTCTAAATTTAAAACCCTCGCACTACCAGGGGCAGAGGAATCTGTAACTTTTGGGAGGCTATTCACTCACACAGAAAAAAGCTTTTCCGTAGACCATCAGACCATCCATTCACTCACACCACTTCCGGGCCATGAGTTAAATAGCTTGAGCTCACCGCTAGAATCTGGATTCGCTCCACTATTCACGACCCCAAAAGGCTGCTACCCAGGCCAAGAAGTGATCGAAAAAGTACTAAGCTTAGGATCTCCCGCAAAGCGTTTGGTACAAATCCAGTTTGCGCCCAATTCTCTGAGAGAGATCGCAGAAAACGCAGCTTTGAACGTAGGCGGAGCTGAAGTCGGCAGGCTCACCAGGTGGGATGAATCAAGCGGGCTAGCACTCGCGATGGTTAGAAAATCCAATGCTTCCGTCGGTACAAAGTTAACTATAAATAGCAATTCAAGCTTAATTGAAGCTGTGATATCAAAGGTTTCTAAATTTTAGTTTTAACCTTCCTATGAGGCCGTCTAGATTAAGGTCTATGACTCGCTCCCTCCTACGCCTGACACTGCCGGTTGCTCTGCTCTTCAGCTGTCACTACGCACACGCTCAAATGTCGTTAGGTGACTCGTTTCAGGTTTCCCCTTTCAAGGACTATAAAGTCATCACAACCGAGCATTTTCGAATCGTATTTTCTGCTGATGTAAAGACTCAGGCGAAAAGAGCCGCTGAGCTTTATGAGGAGGCTCACGAAGCACTTAAAACAGAGCTTTCCTGGGAACCTGGCCACTTAGTGAACGTGCTATTGCTAGATAACACCGACGCCGCAAATGGACTGGCGAGTCCAATTTCTAGATTTGGAATGATTCTGTATTTAACTCCACCGGAGAGTTGGTTCTCGATTGGTTACTACGACGATTGGCTCAAAATGGTTATTTTTCACGAATACACACACTACTTAAACATGGATGCGACGAGAGGCGCCTATGATGTTTTAAGAAAGTTTTTTGGGGATGTCTTGCTCCCCAATGCCCTTTGGCCTACTTGGATGTTAGAAGGACTCGCAGTATTTATTGAAACCAAGCACACGAAACGCGGTCGGGGCAGAAGTCCATTTTACGAGATGGTACTTCGCACAGCTGTACTTCGTAAGAAACTCAACAAATCTGAGTACATTACACTTGATCAAATTAATGGCAGAAGACCGCGCGCTCCCTACGGCGAGACTCCGTATCTTTTTGGCTATCAATTGTTGAGTAAGATTGAGCGCACTCAACCAGATACCTTAAATCAGCTCACGACGCGGTCTAGCTACCGATTTCCCTATTTTATCAACGGAAACCTCTCAAATATTACAGGTAAAGATTTCTATAGTTTCTGGGAAGACTGGGTCGCAGAGACCTATCAACGACAGAACGAAAATATAACGATTTTAAACCGTGAATCTATAACTCAAACTAAACCTTTCGCTGATATCACTCAGAACACACTTGGATCCGCCCTCTCTCCTGATGGCAAATGGCTGGCCTTTACCCGAGACCCAGATAATAAGTGGCAAGCACTGTACCTTAAACATCTACCCTCCGGCGAAGTTACAGAGATCGAAGATAAGTTTCTTGGCGTTGGCATGAGCTTCACGCCTGACTCTAAACATCTCATCTACAGTTCTCTTCACCGACTCAATAGCTACAATTTTTTCTCTGATCTAAAGTCTTATCATCTTGAATCTAAAACTTCGAGCTGGCTAACACACGCCTTAAGGGCGAAAGATCCGGGTGTATCCCCAGACGGCACACGCATTACTTTTACAATCACTCACAAGTCTGCTCAGAATCTTGCGATTGCAAATATCAGAATATCTGACAAGTCCGTCACTATTCTTCCTAAATCGGTAACCCGTTTAACTAGTGGAAATATTTTTGACCGTGTTTCATCTCCAATATTTTCTCATGATAATCTAAAAATATACTACTCATTTAAGAAAACGGGGGCCCTTGGAGAGGATCTCATGGTGTACCACTTAGACCGTGGAGTGAAGGATGTATTAGTAACCAACAACCATATGAACAGGTTTCCCTGTTTAGGTCCCGGCGGACTTCTTACCTTTATTTCTGACGTTAGCGGCGTCGAGAATCTCTATGCTTTAAATGCAGCAAAGCAACCTGTGCAGTTAACAAACACACTGACGGGAATCACGCTCCCTTCATATCACCCTAGTTTGGGTTTCGTGGCGTCGGTTTACGATTACACCGGCTACGGCCTTGCTACGTTTACCCCAAAGTTAGACGGCTATCCAACTGAGCGTCTCACCGTGCGCCCGCCGCCTTTAGCACCACCGCCTGAAACCACTCCTAAGTCCTACAGTGTATCAGAAAATAGTATTCAGAATTACACTCCGTTTTCATCGCTACTACCTAGACAGTGGGCTCCGATTTTACTTCTTCAACCGAGCCAGACCTATGTTGGTGCGCAGGTTTTCGGATACGACACGGCTTTGCAACACCAGTATTTTCTCTTTGGGGCATACGATTCATTTACCAGAAAAGGTGACGGGAATATCCGGTACTCCAATCGAATGCTTGGGGTAAATCTTACTTTTGATGTCCTCTCGCAGACGACGGATCTTTTTGGTGATCCGAGCGTCGAGGGATCTCAAGTGAACTACGTTAGAAAAAATGCCTACGGAGTGACCGCGTCTTTTCCTTTTCAATACACAGTGGGATCACTCACCCCGTCTATCGGTCTTAGAAATGAGTCCAATTCAGAATACCAAACTTCACGACCCGGTGAAAGTTCACTTGTGAGTAAAAGTTCAATCATTCCAACCCAACTAGCGACACTTGTTTTCAAAAACACACGTACTTCTGATTTTGCTGTAGCACCAGAACGGGGAATTCGGCTGTTTGGTGGGGTGAAACGCTATGATATTGAGAATGAAGAGACCTACAAGTTTATGGGAAAGCTCGCTTCCTATCACGAAGTTTATCCCGAGGGGGTCTTGTCCCCGAGTTTAAGAGGCATTGTTTCCTCTAGAGAAAACGCTAGCTTTTTTGATTCAAACGCAATCTTACGTGGACGCCGACAGAACCTACTCAGTCCCTTTGTCGAAAACGAACTCGATCAAGCCCCTATCAGGGGATACCCTAGGAGGTCTTTTTCTACTCAGGCTGTGTATACAGGGGCCTTGGATTTTGCCACGCCAATCACCCAGATATTTAGAGGTTGGGGAACAAATCCTTTATTTTTTGACAACATGGCTCTGTTTGCTTTTTACGAGAACACGTATTTTCCTTACGGAGAATACGGATCTTACCTCCAGGCAGCGGGAACCGGCCTCAGGTTAAACACGGAATGGTTTATGAGGCTTCCTGTAAGCTTTGGTGCCGACTACCATCAGGGCTTTAACCGCACTCAGGGCGGAAAAGGGGAATTTTTCTTCGGAATCTATTTGACCTCTACACCCTTTGCTCTTTAAACGATGTGTCATGCAATCACCTTGGAATAGTAAAGCCTTAGCTGGCAAAAAAGCACTGGTCGTAGGAATCGCAAACGAATGGAGCCTCGCTTGGGCGATCGCTCAGAACTTAAAGGAATTAGGAGCGGATCTCGCTTTTACCTTTGTGGGTGATGCGCTTGAAAGACGCGTGAGACCCTTAGCAGAAAAGATCGGCGCTGAAATTGTAGCACCGCTTAACGTGCAGAGCGAAGTAGATCAAGCGGCTCTTTTTCAACAGATTGAAGAAAAATGGGGCAAGCTTGATATCTTGATTCACTCGGTAGCTTTTGCAAATCGCGAAGACTTAGAGGGTAGATTTGTTTCGACTTCGAAAGCCGGTTTTTTAAATGCTGTCGATGTAAGTGCATACTCCCTCGTCGAACTAGCGAGACGTTCGGAACCTCTCATGAAAAAAGCAGGCGGCGGCTCTATTATTACGCTTACCTACTTAGGAGCCACACGCGCAGTGCCGAACTACAACGTCATGGGTGTCGCAAAAGCTGCACTAGAAGCTTGTGTTCGCTATCTAGCTGTAGATCTAGGCCCCGAGAAAATCAGAATAAATGGTATTTCTGCAGGACCTGTAAAAACACTAGCAGCAGCGGGAATTAAAAATTTCAGAAACATGCTGGCAGCGGCGGAAGAAAAAACTCCTCTTAAAGAGAATATCACAGCCTCAGAAGTAGGAGCCTTGGCAGCATTTCTCTGTACAGATGCCGGAAAACACACCACAGGAGCGAATTATTTTGTCGACAGCGGCGCCCACATCCTTTGATCCTAGTGGACCGGCTTTTCGAAATAATTGTTTCTTCTCGATAGAAGATTCTATTGAGCAGGCTCAGGTTGTTTTTCTTAGTGTTCCTTGGGATGTCACAACCTCTTACCGGGACGGCACTAGACTTGGTCCTCAAGCAATTTTAGAGGCTTCCTATCAGGTAGATCTCTATCACCCACAGGTGCCTAAGATCTATGAACGCAAATGCCATACTCTTCCATTTCCGAACGAATGGCTCGAAAAGGCAGGGACGCTTAGGCCATTGGCATCAAGAATCATCGAAAAAATCTGCGAAAATCCAAACGCACAGTTGCCAGAAGAACTTAAACTTCAACAAGAGACCATAAATAGAAACTGTTTAGAGTTAAATCAGTGGTCTGAAGATCAAGTATCAACAATCCTTGCGCGCGGACAAATCCCAATTACCGTTGGTGGTGATCATGCGGTTAGCTTAGGGCCTTTAACGGCACTCTCAAAGGTGCATCGAGATTTTTCGATACTTCATCTAGACGCGCACGCAGATTTAAGAATTGCGTACGAGGGATTCACCTATTCTCATGCGTCTATTATGGACGAAGCTCTCAAGTTAGAATCCGTTTCTAAGCTCGTTCAAGTCGGCATTCGTGATGTTTCTGAGATGGAGGTCGAAAGAATTAAATCTGATGCTAGAATAGAAACTTATTTTGATTGGGATATGAAAAGCGCTTTAGATGCGGGCATCTCATGGAACCGATTGTGCCAAGACATTGTTAAACATCTCTCTGATAAAGTTTATATTAGCATTGATATTGATGGTTTTGATCCAACGCTTTGTCCTAATACCGGCACTCCGGTACCTGGAGGTCTCGAGTTCTGGCATTTAAAAGAACTTCTACAGGTTCTAAGACAATCGGGTCGTACGTTTATTGGAGCTGATCTAGTGGAGGTTTCGCCTGATCCTGTCACCCCTTGGAATGAGAATGTCGGAGCTAGAACACTCTTTGAGTTACTAGCGATGACCTAGTGTGACGGTCTCAATTTTACGCAGCTAGTTTAGTAACATTTCTCCCGTTCTGTTTAGCCGCATATAGCGCCTGATCTGCTCGTGCATAGAGAGAGCGAATGTCGCTCCCACAAATCGTGCTATCACTTGTGACAACTCCAAGACTTGCGGTCACACCAAAGGTCATATGATTTGTAGGAATAACAAGCGTCTCTATCGAAGCTCTAATCTGTTCAGCAAGATTTAACACCACTTCCGGACTCACTGGATCTGCTAACCAGATCGCAAACTCCTCGCCTCCTAGGCGACAGATCGAGAGCCTTGAGTGGAGCTTCCCAAGCGCCTTAAGAAGAACCCCTACATTCTTTAGCACAGCGTCTCCAATGGGATGGCCGAACCGATCATTGATAGATTTAAAGTGATCTAAATCAATAATGATGAAAGCAAAAATATCCCTGCTTTCGTTTTCAAACAGATCACGTCTAGGCAGTGCGGTGAGTGGGTCTATATTCTGCTTTGCTTGAATCTCTCGCACTCGGTTGACTAGCTCTTGGTAGCTTAATTCCATGTGAGTAAGGGTTTTTTCTAAAGAAGAGTCTTGAAGTTTCTGCATACGTGCTCCTTTTTTTTGGCTTCAGTAGCTTAGTAATACAATTCTCGTACCACGTTAGTACGCGTTTTAAAGTGTGCTTGGTAACATTCCCCCTATTACAAAATAGACACATGGGGCCGATATGGCTTACATCGTAGAAATGCCCAGAAAAGAGCGCCTACGCATTGCTCATCTCCTAAGCCAACTCCAACCCACGGGTGCTGAGTCCTATGCGATCGAGCTAGCAAAACACCAGCTCCGACAAGGGCATAAAGTCTTCATGCTTTCGGATCGGTTTCATTTTGAGAATCCCTGTGAGAAAACGGTGCTAACTCTGGGGGATCGTAAATTTTTAAATCGCATACGGAACATCCTACGCTTGAGAAGATTTTCTAAGGATAACTCGATTGATATTCTTCATGCGCACTCCAGAGCGGCTAGCTGGGTTGGGAACTGGGTCGCAAAACTAGGAGGACCTCCTTTAATTAGTACCGTTCACGGGAGACAACACATTCACACGTCCTCTCGCTTGACCGATCCTTATGGTTCAAAAATACTCGTCGTATGCGAAAATCTTGAGCATCACCTCACGCATGAACTTCGAATTAGCCGCAATAAAATTACCGTTATTCCTAATCTCATCGCTTCAGTGACTCCTGAAACTAACGGGGATATAAAGCTTGATCCGAGATTTAAATGGATAGGAATTTTCGGCAGATCTAGTGGACCAAAAGGTCGAAAAATCGGCGAATGGATCTGCGGTCTCAAGGTCTTGCTAGAAAAATACCCTCAATTAGCCATCGTACATGCTGGTGGACCACTTGCTGATTTATCCAGCGAGTCCGTGAAGATATGGGACCAACTAAACGCGAAACATCTTAATAGGTGCTTGTCTTTTGGCTTTACTCATAAACTTTCAGAGATCCAAGCGCAGTGCTCAGGCCAGATAGGATCCGGCAGAATTGCGGCAGAAGGTTTAATGAAACGTATCCCTACGCTCGCAAGCGGTGAAGGTGTTTTCGAGGAAATAGTTACGCTTTCTAATCTAGAGACAGCGTTTTCGAGCAATTTTGGAGATATCAATAGAACCTCGGTCAAGGACGTCCTCGTCAACCTAGACACCTTGGACAGTTTTATAGCGAGCATAACTCATGAATCGTGGACAGAAGCTTTGCTAGAAAAACTTCAACAGCAGTGTGAGATCCGCTTTGATCCAAAGGCAAATGCTCTTTGTGTCGAACAGAGTTATGCTGCTTTTTTATCCTGAATAGAAATCACGTCCGCGACTTTATCTTCTGTTTCGCCTCTAAAGATAGCAGCTTTAATGTCGTGTCTACGTAAGAGTCTTAGGAAATTTGACCTATCTAAACAAGCTTCGCGGGAAGCAGCAGAGACGTTACCATCATATTTTTTTAGAATCTGTGTCAGGTACTCTTTCTCAAACGCATCGACCCACTGTTTCTTTAGGTCCATGTAAGACTTCACACTTCCAGTATCCGCAAGTACCGCATCACGACTCAAAGAATCAGCGACTGGAGTAAACTCTGTTTTGCCGCCTTCGATGACTTTAAAGTTAGGTTTCAACACTGCGGCGGAAGACCGCTGTGTGACCCCTAGGATTTGCGCAGAGACCGGCCCTACGCCTTGATGAATGAGCGCTGCTCTTTCAATAACGTTCTCAAGTTCTCTTACATTACCAGGCCAGGCGTATTCTTTAATCGCCATGTCAGCCTCAGCTGTGAACCCTGCAAAGTCTTTATGACGGGCTATAAATGCACGCTTTGCGAAATAGTTTGCCATAGGAATAAGATCTTCTTTTCGGTCTCTGAGCGCTGGAAGCGTGACTACGACGCGATTAATCCTGTGATAGAGGTCTTCTCTAAATGCCCCGCTCTGAATGTATTTCTCAAGAGAAGCATTGGTCGCAGCTATCACCCTTACATCGACTGGAATATCAACATTTCCACCTAGTCTACGGATTTTTTTCTCTTGAAGAGTGCGAAGGAGTTTCGCTTGTAGCTTAACGTCCATCTCACTGACTTCATCTAAGAAGAGTGTACCGCCTTTAGAGATCTCAAAGAGTCCTCGCTTAGTTTGCGTAGCTCCCGTAAAGGAGCCCTTTTCATGGCCGAAGAGCTCACTCTCTAGTAGGTTTTCTGTGAGATTTGCACAATTTATAGATACTAATGATTGGTCTTTGCGCCTAGAATTCTGGTGAATGCTTTTAGCAATACCCTCTTTCCCTGTACCGCTTTCTCCCAAGATGAGGACGGTAGGTTCTTCAGCCAAAGTCTGCTGAGATTCACGCTTTAATACGCCTAACCACTGTTGAACTTGCGCCATAGACTTTGCGACAGGTTCGTACATTGTCTGTCCACGGTCTCTGGAATAAATAAAATCGAGTTTCGCAGAGAGAGCTTCATTTTTTTCGGCTTCTTGTACACTTCGTTGGAAGGTATGCATAGCGCTTGTAACCGACTTTAAGAATAGAGGCATATCAAATGGTTTTTCGATGTAATCTGTAGCCCCCGCCCGAACGGCTTCAATCGCTGCCGCTTTGTCGCCATGACCTGTGATTACGATAACTTTTGTGAGGGGACTTTTGTTTTTTAGGTTTCTCACTAAATAGAAACCATCTTTACCAGGCATTCGAAGATCAGTGACTACCACGCCGAATCCGCCGCCCTGAGTAAACACTTTCTCTGCTTCTTCTGCTGATGATGCAACAGAGACCGAGTAACCCTCTTTCTCTAAAGCTTGCCCAATGAGACTGCGAATTGATCCTTCATCATCAACAACAAGAATTCTTGAATGCATGCTACGTACCACCTTTCGTATTTGAACGAACCTCTGAACCAAAGAGGCTTAACAAGATACCTATCGGCAGATTTCGCCTAACCTTGAGTCTTTTTTTACCTAGGCCTTTGGTAACAGCAACTTAACTCGCGTTCCTTGGCCCTTCTGACTAGAAATTTGACACTTGGCCCCCATGAGGTCTAGGTAGTGCCGCACAAGAAAGAGGCCGAGTCCGGTGCCCTTGTCGGGGCCTTTGGTGGTGAAAAATGGCTCCATCACTCTCTCAAGCTGAGTGGGGTCCATACCGGGACCCCTATCGCTAATGACGACAGAAATGTAAGCGTCATTTTCGTTTCTAAGCTCAATCGTGATGTCCCGCTCTGTTAGCTTCCCATTGGCCGTAAGAATCGCGTCAAAGGCGTTTTTAAAAACGTTTTTTATCACCTGCTCCATCGCGATCCTGTCAATGAGAACGTGCTGTATTCCGAGATCCTTGGCTTTTACAATGTGAAATGTTTCTGTTGGAATGTTTAAATTTTTTACAAAATCTTCGATCTGTTTGTTTAGTAGCTCTTCTATATCCATACTGTCTAGGTGGTCCTTGGTGTGCTCCACATCGCGTTTCAAGAGTTGAATAAGGTCTCGAATTCTTAGGGCACTTTGCTCTACCTCGGTAAGCGCTTTAGTATTCGAGGGATTTCGTTTCAATTCGTGAAGGTATCCAAGAAGTATTGTAAGGGGTTGACTGATTTCGTGAGCAAGCCCACTAGAAAGTCTGGACAAGCTAGAGAGCTTTTTTTCTCGTAAGAGCTGCTCTTGGGTTCTTTGAATCTTTAAGGTTGCGGCGACAAGATCGCTGCGAAGACTTAAGTGTTCGGTTTGATCCTGAAGAATCCAAAGAGATGTTTGTTTAGAAATATGGCGAGCCTGAGCATCAAAGGTTTTTCTAGTGTTCCCAAAAACATTCTTGAGTTCTGCGTACTTTAGAGTCTCAATGGCCTTCGGGAAAAGCTTTGACTTTTTCTTATGACTACCTAGTACTCCCTGTAAAAATAGTTCTAGAGATAATGTTTTATTTGTGAGTTTGAATAGAATTCTAGCCTTTCTATTAGGAAATGCTCCTTGCCCAGCATCTAGAATAAAACATGGATCTGCCCACCGCTCTTGAGTCGCTATCCACTGCTCGAGTATTTTAGGCAGCGAGGATTTCTTCATAAGTCTTTGCACCCAAAAGTTCCGATAATCGTGCTTGCGCTAGAGTAAGCGCGTGTTTCATCGACTCATCTTGCCTTTGTTCTTCTGACGCCAGAGTCTCTAGGAGACCGCTCTGCTGCTCCACGATGAATGCCTCATAGCTGACAAGAGAAAGTTCTAGAAGCTCAGTTAAGTTTTTTTTATTTTTCTTTGCCCACTTCATAAGCGGCTCAGGATAGGTATTCTTATACTTTGTATTATCTAGATCTAGTTCGGTGCCCAAGACTAAGGCTGCCGTGTACCAAATATCGATTTCTGAGAGTTCGCGTTTTTTTGCCGCTACTTTAACACAGGTTGCGATCATGAACTTATCACACCAAGCGCGAATTTTCTTCTGGCGCGCTTTAGGAGATAGCCCTTGAAGACTTGTTTGTAAGGTTTCTGCAAGGGCCACCTCTAACACGACCGTCTGCCCTAGGACGAAAAGAGCTTGTTTTAGCGTCTTTATACCGCCTGGGACGGAGTAGTAAGCGGAGTTTGCAATCGAGAGTACTCGCCTCACAAGGCCCGAGTCGTGTTCTACGAGCTTACAGACTTTCGCTGTGTTAGATTTCCCGGTCGTTAAGGCTTCAATAATACTGAGATAACTTTCTGACAGCATGGTGCGTTCCCTTTAGATAACTAACTATCGCCATAATAGTACGGGAACTTGAGGGTTAGGTGGTGTAGGCGCTTGAAATGGAGAAGCGCTTATTTGCTCGCTCGCCCAGCGCAAGTCCTAGAACTCATAAATGAGCTTCAGTCCTAGGCTAGGAACATAACCATACTTCTTAAGAACACTGTCTAGATCAGACTGCGCTTGAGCGTAGAGTGTCCTGCCCGCGTTACTATCGTCAAAGTTACTAGCGTTCGAAGAAAGAGTGACGCCATTACTTACTATTTTACTCACTCCAAAGGAGCTTTCTAGAAAAAGATGCGACCCTAGGCCAAAAGTGTACCCCACATGAGCCTCAAGAAAGGTGAGTTTCAAATCTGAGTTAAAAATAAGCTCTCTACCTGAGGCATTTAAAATCGCTTTAAGTGCAGTAAACTGAGTGCCGGTTAAGGTTTCAACTTCCGTGATCGAAGACCGCCCTTCGGCACTAAGCCTTGATATTCTGGCTCCTACCGACCAGCCTTTACGTCCTCTAAAGCGATAGTCGACTGAGGCTCTAAGCGTGTGATTGGAGTCCATTAACCCTTTTACCACGCTGTCATATCCAGTCTTATTCGCAAATTGATCAATGCGACTTCCTACGAAACCCGCATAGGAGGAAGACATCGTCCCATAACCTACGCTCACATCGAAGTGTCGATAGATCCTGACTCCGATATCGCCCCCTATAAATATAGGAAACTCAGTCCCTATTCCCACATAGGGATGAGTACTTGAGAGAAACCGCGCTGGAGTCGCTCTTTGTTTCTTAGCCTCCAAGACTGGAGCGGGGGTCTCTGTCACTTCCTGAGCGTGAGCCGATGACAAAGTACTTGCTATCAGCACGAATCCTACCTTGATAAAATGTATGCGTCGTTTGTTCATATTTAGATGCTAAAACGCTAGCACTCCTCAAGCTAGGTCAAAATCGACACAGCTTCAAACGATTACCATTCTGGTATGATAAAGACTATGGGTTATAAAGAGAGAGTTTTTTCTAAGAGCGCTCTACTTTTTACTACGATTCTCTCTTTCTGTTCTGCTCATGGCAATCCATTAGGGTATAGGTGTGAAAAAGAAATAGACGCGATTATTCAGGATAAATGCGGAAAGAGCCTTTCAGAGATTTTAAAAACTGGTAGCATGATTCCTGGAAAAAAGTTCGAGAATTACAAAAAAACAGAACACTCAATACCAATAGATCTTGATTCCACGGTCTATAACTTACGAAAACCTAAGTTAACGGAGGGAAACCCTCCGCCAGTGGAAACTTTTCGCATCAATGTATTCCATTTCCGTGCTGATGAAGACAATCAAATTGTAGGGGTGTCCTGCTACTACGCTTTAGGTAAACAGGTACTTCGCAGTCCGATGCCAGGAGCTACTCCGATGCTCACGGAGGAAACCGAGAAAGAACGAAAAATCAGTATCAAATTCCCGCCTAGTTTCTACATTAAAGACGGGTGCGCGTTCAAAACAACCGAGCAGAATAATAGTCCCTCTAAAGTTCCCTCTAAAATTTTCCCTAGAACTCCCTCTAAAGCTTCCTCTAAAGTTGGAACTTAATCGCAGGATCGCGTGAGAGAGGAAGTTTTTCTGGTGGATTTATCTTTCGTGATTTCTTCTTTATTACCGAACAAGGCCCCAACAGCCAATCCACCTTAAGACTTGTCGTAAGCTTATCTTTCCAAAAACAAGTCGCCTCCACTCGGTTACGGTAAATGACAATCCATTCACCAAGTCTAGGATCAGAAGGAATTTTTAGAGCAAGCAAGGGTCCAAGTACAAAAAGTCCTACAGAACCCATATCAGCCCAGAGCGCAGAAGAATTATAAACAACCGTGCTTACATAATCAGGCTTGCGTGCTTTCAATAACGCCGGATGTAAGATAGAGCCGTAGTTCCCTACTTCTGAAGCAGTGGCGAGCGACCAGGCTTCGTCGTCAGGCATTTCCACTGTGATGCGTTTTTCTGGTTTTAGATCACTGGATGAGGTTGCGTTCGATAGATCTACAAGAATGTAGGTGTTTTCTAATTCAGACTTGTGTTTCGATTCCTTGGACTTTGGGAGGTAGAGGAATTGCCCACCAAAGTTCACAAAACCAGAAAGATTGTCTTTCACCCATGCGTTCTTTATCTCATCTAGCGCCACACCTTTTATGAATCCCGACGCTTCCCACTGCCAGGGATTCTCTGCGGCAATCTTCGCGCTCGTTTCTTTCTTCTCGTTTCCCTGCAACAGAATTTCGCGACCTAGGCCCGGATGGTATGCTCCTCTCCAGAGACGGAATCCCTGCATCGCTAGAGACAGGTCCCCGAGGAGTCGAGTGGAAATACCCAGGTCTCCGAAAAGCAGCGACCCATCCACATTCGCACCCTCTAGTTCAATGGCGTTAAGAATTTGATTACGCTTCCAAGTATTTAGGGGAGAGATTGATTTATTTAAACGTGACAACTCCGAGGAATCTATCTTGGTCGACATGCGTGTTTCAGTGGACGAGATTACAGTTTTTACTACATCTAACGCATGAACCCTTTCGCTTTCTGCGTCCACTTTCGTGTCCATCAGAATCCAAGAGCGCTTCTCACTGTGCGCAGTTTCAATATAAATGAACGCTATAATAACAAGAGAATAACGCAGAAATCTAAGAGATTTTAGGTTAGCTATTTTGCCCTCATCCCTTTCAGGACTATGGTTCTGTTACCTATTTTTACTTGCACAGCGTAGCTGCCTGTTGGGATAGATTCAGTGGATAGCGGTTCCTGCATCTTAATGCCGTATTCCTTCTCTGGATCTTTCACGAATTCCACTTCACGGGGCGCTGAGACGTCTGCGGTGATGGGTCCGTTGAGGTTCAAGAATCGTACTGTAGCTTTTACCGCTACTCCTGGTCTTTCTGAAAATAGCACTCGCTCCAGGGGTCCAATTCCGAAGCCTGCTCCACCGTAAGCCCCAGTCCCATTCTCTAAATGGTACTCTTTTGTAAAATCTAGGCCGATGGATACACTGTTTTGAAATGGATTCGGATAGAGAACATGAGATCCGTCTCCTTGTGTATGGTTACGCTTTAATCTGGGTCGTTCATCTTGGCACCTAATGGGTAAGGTGAGCTTGTAGTCTTGAAGAGCTTTAGCTTTAATCTGTTTAAGAACCCGAGAGTAATCTTGTTTTGCTATAATTTTTCCGGTCAGAGTATCTAAAGTCTCTATCATAAGCTCGCCTTTACCTATACCGAAAGCTGAACCTTTTGTGAGGAAGGAAAGATACCTGCCGCTCGGATCCTCTCCTTGCGCGATAACACTATAGTGACCATTTTTTTTGTATGATGATACTAATCTATTCGTTCCCATGGACTTTACGGTGATAGTGGTATTCTCCATGGGAGGAGCTGACTCGGCACCTTGTTTTTCTTCCTGAGACTCAGTTTCTTCGAAAATAATGTGCCGACTCTTTAGTGCCGCTTCAGATGCGGCCGAAATTTCCCTTTTATACGAACCTGTTTTCGAAGAAAATATTTGCTCACCTAAAGATCCTTTAGAAAGGTTATAGGTGTAGACTCTGAGGTTCCAATCAGAATCATGGACCTCAAAGTAGACCTTGTCTCTTTCTGAAGGGCCACTCCCTTGAAGTATACTAGGTATAACTCTAGTGTTGGGATCACCTTTGTTTACGAGGCTCGCTATCTGATTAAGGTTAATCTCATGGATTTTCTTAAATCCCCTATCCACATCGAAGGCGATCAGTTTCTCTTCCTCATTATCGGTCCCAGGATTGTATGTGCTTCTCAACATCCAAATCTTAGACTCGGACCGATTAGGAATCAGTTCAATGTCGTCCTCGCCAGGCACTGGACCCAAAGGTATACTCACGCTTTGCTCGGGAGATGGGTGACTAGCCCCCACTATTGGAAGAGGATGATAAGTTAAACGCAGGTAACGGGGAGTTGTTCCGTCATTACTGGTGCGTACTTTTTCCAACCCTACCAAACCATTTTTAAATGGTATCCAACTAGCGTCGGCATATCCGTCCATCGAAGCATTCCCGAACTCCTCTAAGGAGCTCGTAGCAATAAGTTTTTTTGCTCGTTTTTTCGGTTCGGTAGAAACGCTAAACAACGCTAGTTTAGACATAGTTTGAACGTCCGACGATAGATCGAAATCACCACTGCCGTTGCCGAACTGCATGATCGGCTTCCTAAAGCTTTCGTCTCGTGAGTTTAACGAAAAATCATATCTTAGATTACTAAACTGAGTATCCATACCTAAATTACGAGTTGTTATACTGCTTGTTGCGTCAGAGCTCCATCCCTTCACAGGAATTTCCTTAAACACCTCACTTCCGACGCTTGGGTTTAGCGAACGGTACGCTCGAAGAGAGGATAAATATCCGTCATTGTTTTGAACAATCAAACCAGTTTTTCCACTGTAGCCAACGAATGTTTTGAGATTTTGTAAAGAGCCGGGTTGTTCTATTTGAATAGGTCTGGATGCGTTATCGTCACCGTACTTATCCGTTCGTATTCTATATCTCCTCCACCAATTTATCGTCTCCTCTCCACCCGTGTCGACGAGCAAAGACGGAAAGTTTTTTTGTTCAGGAGTGAGTGTTTTATTTTTTTTCTTTTTCTTAACCGAAGCAGGATCGGTCACTTGTCCCCCTGAGGCTAACCATACTCGAGGCGGGCTATAGTCATTTAAGCCGGTATCACTATTTTGCGAGATGATCTTAGAACCTTGATCTGCGAATCTTAGATTCATAGTGAATCTATGGTCTGTATTATATTTTTTTTCTTTATTGCTGCTATCTGAGGAATCATTTAGACCACCACCCTGAGCTTGATCGCCGTACACCTTAGCCGTTTTACTTGAGTTCCCTTGGTTTGATGCTGGTTTCTCGCAGAGGTTAGGAAACCAGAATGGAAAGTTAATGTCCCCATTCTCAAGATTATTAAACAAGTCTAACTTAGATTCTTTGATCCCTTGATTCATCCGACTAAGCTCGGTTTCAGAGGAAACGTCGGCACCCTCGCCCCCATCTGCCCTGCACTGGGGAGACTGTGGCTTTAGAAGCGATGCATTTAGCAAGTCTTGTGGTAAGAGTTGCGCGCGCGCGGGTGCGAAGGGCCCTAATGTTTGCGCCACAATGAGCAGAATGCTTAACACTCGAGAGCTTGAGGGTAAAAATCGTCCAATCTTCACGTCTATGGATCGGCATTTCAGATTCGGCACTAAACGCGTCATTTCAGACACACATTAAATTTGGTTTAATGCTAGTTTATAACCGTTAAATCCAAGAGCCTGTCCTGCTCAGAGTAAGTTTCGAGTACATCACCGTGCTGGATGTCACTTGGGGGTAGCTGCAATTCCGTTCTTTCTGTAAACGATGTTCTATATTCGTGAACGATTTTGTCTGATCTTTTTACCACAACACGCACTTTGACTAAACGATTGTCTTCTCGGGATAGGATAAGCCTATCACCCGCAACAGACGCGCGGGTTAGGTAAGAATAAAAAGGAATATTCACATACTCCCCTTCATAGGCCTGCGCTATAGAACCGTCCTCGCGTTTCCTAGCGTAAGAGACCCAGAGATCGCGATCGGAATTCGCGTACACGGCAGCTTGCAGCGAGGTTCCTCTCATCGCAGTCTCACGAGAGATGACTTCTGCTTCACGGTTAGAGATTAAAACGCCATTTCTTCGGTAGTCCTCTAGCCTCGTGTACTGACCTAAGTAGCGTAACTGGTACGCCTGTGTGGTTCTTGGATCTCCGGTCGGACCGTTTGAACCTAACTGTCTGGATCTGAGCTTATCGTCTAGCTGTAAGTCTCCGCGTAAAACTGCCTCGGGCAGCGGTAGCCCGTAGGTTTCTCCTTCGAATTTGGCTTTAAGTTCCCTAGGGTCATTCGGCGAAAAATAAGAAACTCGTTTGCCGCTCGCTTCAACGACATACGCTGTCTCTTGTCGGCGAGTTTGATATTCTCCCGAGTCTGCTATCACGAAATTATTCCCATAAGTATAGCGTCCACGAATCAAGGCCTGATCGGTAGCAGCATAGGCTGTTTTTGCGGTTCGCAGAATCTCCATGAAAGTGAGCTGCCAGGGTGAGGTTATGGCTACATCTTTAGAAAACGTCCAAATCTGACCAAGCGCCACCCCGTAGGCGTTCATCCCAGTGAAAACACCAATCATCCCAGCAAAAGTAGCAGACACGTAAGATATTTTCCCCGTAGGTTTCACAATGAGGACAACAGGATGGTCTTCTAATCCTTGCCCGGTAGAGATGTCGACGTTTCGTGTTTGAAACGTCTTTCCGCCTACGGTCCTACTGCCCCAAGCCGCAAACGAATCACAGTTAGTGACGAACTGCTCAAGACCTAGCGCTCGAAGAGATGCGGTAGCCACCGAACTTCCAATCGGATTCTCCCAACCTGAGCGCAGAATACCCGCAAGATCGATCACGCTATTAATAAGCGCCACATCGTAACGATTAATTGCTACTGAAGGAGTGCGTTTTTTTGCACCGATCTGTATTCCTTTGATCTGATCTTGCGCTGACTTCGGAAAGGTTTGCCACATGATAAACCCGACAACACGCCTAGCCCAGGTAAAGATCGACGACGGGATTAGTCTCGCGTCTTGCGTTTGCGTGGTTGCTATTTCTTGCAGTCGCCCAACGGTGGAAGCAATGCGATCGCCGATCAGATAACCATACTGTTCACCGATCTCACGGTCTGAACCTTTAAGATGCAAGACTGTAAGGCCACCTAACTCCTCCATCCAGCCCTGACCGTAACGCGTAGGATGCGACGAAACGCTTGAGGTCGCGGCCATAGCTGAACTCAGCAGTGTAACAACCGAAAATACTACAAACAGTGACACTAACGGAAATTGTTGTAACCTAGTGGTAATCACTTACGATCATCCAAAGTCCATGTTAGCGAGGCACGACTACAAATTGAAAAGCGTCTCTTTCGTTCACGAGAGGATTCGCTAGATAGAGCTGGACAATAGAATAGGGATCTGAAATTGAAAAAGGAATCACCTTCTCATAGCCTGTACTATCATTATTTAAACTATCATAATCTACCCCGCCCGGGTGTGAAAAATAAATAGCGACTGGATACGTGTCTTTAGCGCAGCCAACAGACTTTCCGCAGGTAAAATTTCCCATCAACGCCAGAGGCTTATACTTACAAAACCAATTTGATGGAGACTTAAAGCTCAGACTGTAATATCCAGAGGTCCCAGATTGGTGTTGTTTTGCAGGAATATCACTCCCTAAACCACAGAAAGGATTTCTCTTCGTGCGTGCTGTGGGTTCAAAGCGAACCCTGAGGTCGCGAAAGGCCCCATATTGTTCTTTATAAGAAATGACCTGTTTAAAAAGTTCTCCAGCAAACGAAGAACTCGAACCGAATGCGATCATGCCCGTCATCAATATCCTCACTGATGTCATCTTTTATATACCCCGACTACAAGAAGGCAGCGCAACTTTTCTTCATCATTGCCTCGTAGGGAGTTCTCCAGTCAAGGCACTTCATGGGTCTGTTGTTAATTTCAAACTCAATCTTCTTTAATTGTTTCCAGTGTAG
>Ga0247843_1001423_pt1 | contig 48726 bp, 40 predicted proteins | sample LaCruzMarch2017__FD_192420 | JGI IMG/M metagenome (GOLD analysis project Ga0247843, IMG submission 192420) | Freshwater microbial communities from meromictic Lake La Cruz, Castile-La Mancha, Spain - LaCruzMarch2017_8m | ecosystem: Environmental > Aquatic > Freshwater > Lake | place: Spain...
GACGGCATCCTTGAGCATGGACATCTTCTTGCGATAAGCGGCGAGCTTGGCTTCATAGCTGGCCGCACCCGTGAACTTGAGGACGTCCACGCTTTCCATCGAAGCATCCATCTCCTCGAAGGAGCATGTCTCAACCATGGAATGGATGCGCTCCCGTGAACCGATCTTGAAGTGGTAGCTGCACTTCGGACAGACCTTGAGATTGCTGTCCAGGTCCTTGTCATAGATCAAGCCATCACACTTGGGGCACTTGGTCCACAAACCCTCCGGAATGTCCCGTTTCTTGGACTTGGAGGTTAACTTAGGCTTGGTGAGGAACGCGGTGTCCGCGGCATCGTGTGTCGGCGGAGTGACTGCGGGCTCAACGGGCTCGACGCCGATCGCCTTTTTGCGGATGACTTTGGTGGCCATGAACGGGGAAACGCTCCTCAGGGAGTCGTCACTTGTGGTGGTTTCGTATCACCGACCAGGGTGGAAAGCCAGCCCGAGTAACACCTGGCTGCCGGACGGGTGTGACGTCTGCGCAACATCGACAGCCCCCAGTCCAGCCGGCGCGGGACCCGAATCCCAGAGTGACGGTGGCCCTGCATTTTCCGAAGGTCGCTTATTTATTCGGAGCCACCATCGGCCTTATTGTCTGGTTGGCGGTCGTGGCGGAAGAGTCAAACAACCATGGCGTGCCTTCCTTTGATGAACCCTCACCTCAAGCTCAAGTGCCTCATCGCCCTGCTCGGAACGGTCGCCGCATGGGCGGCCACTCCGGAATGGCCCGAATGGCGTGGGCCTGGAGGGCAAGGGCATGCGGCTCGAACTGCCCATCCTCCGATCCAGTGGAGCGAGACCGAAGGTGTCCTCTGGAAGACTGCCATTCCCGGGCGCGGTTGGTCCTCCCCGGTAATCGACGGCAAGCAGATCTGGCTCTCGACGGCCCATGAAACGGCGGCCAAGCCCGAAGATGCCAAGCGGCGTTTGGCCGCCAACACCGCAGACCAACCGCTGGTGCTTCTCGAAAAGGTTGATTTGCACGCCGTGTGTGTGGATCGCAACAGCGGCAAAATATTGAAGGACGTCCGACTGTTTTCGGTGCAGGAACCTCAATGGGTCCATGAGCTGAACAGCTACGCCTCGCCGACTCCCGTCGTGGAGGAGGGGCGCGCCTATTTTCACTTCGGCACCTTCGGCACAGCCTGCTTGGACAGCCGGTCCGGAAAGATTCTCTGGACCAACACCAGCCTTCGGATCATGCACGAGAACGGTCCGGGTAGTTCTCCGATCTTGTGGAAAAACTTGTTGATCTTCCACCTCGATGGCAGCGACAGCCAATCGGTCGCAGCGCTGGACACAGCGACCGGTCGGTTGGTCTGGCGGGCGCCTCGTTCCGGAGAATTGGCCGACAATCCGCAACTCAAGAAATCCTACGCCACGCCGGCTATCGTGAAGCTGGGAGGAGTCGATCAATTGGTCTCCCAAGGGGCCGATTGGTTGTATGGCTACGAACCTTCAACGGGACGCGAACTCTGGAAGGTTCGCTACGGTCAGTTGGGCTTCTCCCTCTCGTCACGGGCAGTCTTCGGAGGCGGCACCGTCTACTTGAGCACGGGCTTCATGAAGCCGGAAATACAAGCCATTCAACTCGATGCGCAGCCCCAGCCGGTTCACCGGTGGAAGTATTCCAAGGGAGCTCCGACCATGCCCTCGCTCCTGCTGGTGGGGGAAGAATTGTACTTCGTGTCCGACTCGGGAGGCTTCTTCACCTGCCTGGATGCACGAACTGGGGCCGAACAGTTCCGGGAACGTCTGGGCGGCAATCACAACGCCTCCCCGCTGTACGCTGGAGGCCGGATCTACCTACCCAGTCGTGAGGGGAGTGTGATGGTCGTCGAGCCTGGGCGACAGTTTCACCCCATCGCCACGAACACGTTGGCTGGCAAAATCATGGCCACGCCCGCGGTGGTGGGGAATTCCATCTTCATCCGGACCGACCGTTCGCTTTACCGAATTGAGTCCGCCACCCGATGAATCCGATGGAATCTTCAGGGCACTCGGAACAGCCACCAAAAGACCAGTCCCCTTCAACTCAACGCCCAGCCGAGACCCAAGTCATTGCCGACACTCGCCTTTGGTTGGAGCGTGCCGTGATCGGGTTGAATCTTTGTCCGTTCGCCCGGGCCGAATACGTCCGGAACCGGATCGCCTTCCGAGTCACTCAAGCGACCACGCCGGAAGCCCTGTTGAGCGAATTGGAGACAGCCTTGCGCGAGTTGATGGCCATCGAGCCTTCGAAGATCGAGACCACGTTGATCATTCACCCCTGGGTGCTTCAGGATTTTCTCGACTACAACGAGTTCCTGGGCGAGGCCGATGCGCTGCTGGTCCGAATGGAGTTGGTGGGAGTTGTTCAGCTCGCCAGCTTCCACCCCCGATATCAGTTCGCCGGTGAAGATCCTGACGACATGAGTCATTTCACCAACCGCTCACCCTTTCCGATGCTCCAACTCCTGCGAGAGGCATCCGTCGAGCGGGCTGTCAGCAGTGGTGAGAATGCCGCGACCATCGTGGCTCGGAACTTGAAGACCGTTCGCAGCCTCGGTCCGGAGGGTTGGAGACGACTGGGATTGCCCACTCCGCCAGCCGGTCACTGAAGTTGGCCCTAAAGTACCTCCGTTGGGGGATGGCAGAGGGCTCGTCCGTGAGACTCGAGCCCAACCTTGGGCCAATGTTGGGCTTTCCAAATGGAGCTTGGCCGGTATGTTCCCCGCTCCCGTAGCGGAGATGGATTGGGCCCTAGAAGGTTCGACCGCTTCCGGTCGGTTCTGCACCACGATGGACGCCGCACACATTCGCAATTTCAGCATCATCGCCCACATCGACCACGGGAAGACCACCCTGTCGGATCGGTTGCTCCAATCGACGGGAACTGTCGAGGATCGGACGCTCCAAGCACAGCACCTGGATGCGATGGACTTGGAAAAGGAGCGGGGCATCACCATCAAGGCCCATCCGGTCACGATGTACTACAAGGCCAAGAACGGGGAGCGCTACGAGCTGAACTTGATCGACACCCCAGGACATGTGGACTTCGCCTACGAGGTCAGCCGTTCGCTCAGCGCCTGCGAGGGGGCACTGCTCATCGTCGATGCCGCTCAGGGTGTCGAGGCCCAGACCGTCGCCAATGTGCACCTGGCCATGAAGCAGGGTCTGACGATCATTCCGGTCATCAACAAGATCGACCTGCCGCACGCCAATATCCCAATGGCCAAGCAGCAGTTGGAGGAAATCTTGGCCATTCCGGCCGATGACGCGATCATGGCCAGCGCCAAGGAGGGCATCGGCATTTCGGACATTCTGGAAGCGATCATCCACCGTTTGCCGGCACCGAAGCCGACCGAGGCGAAATCATTCCAGGCACTGATCTTCGACAGCTACTTCGACACCTACAAAGGCGTGGTGATCTTGGTCCGCGTGACCAACGGAACCCTGAAGCCGGGCATGATGGTGAAGCTGCTGCACTCCGGCCGCACGGTTGAGATCAAGGAGGTTGGCTCCTTCAATCCCAAGCCGTACACCCGCGATGAATTGACGGTGGGCGAGACCGGCTACATCACGGCCAACATCAAGACGCCGCGCGAAGTGAAGGTGGGCGACACCATCACCGACCCGCGCAATCCCTCGGCCGAGCTGCCGGGTTTCCAGGAGATCCACCCGATGGTGTTCTCGGGCATTTACCCGATCAACACGGCCGATTACGAGAGCCTCAAGGTGAGCATCGCCAAGCTCCAGTTGAACGATTCGGCGCTTACCTTCCAGACCGAGAGCTCGGCGGCGTTGGGCTTTGGGTTGCGCTGCGGATTCCTCGGACTGCTGCACATGGAGATTGTGCAGGAGCGCCTCCGGCGCGAGTTCGACATGGACATCATCGCGACTTACCCGAGCGTGGTGTATCAGGTCCAGATGACCGATGGTACGATGAAGCAGGTGGACAATCCCGCCTTCATGCCCGACGTCACCTACATCGAGACGGTACTGGAACCCATCGTGAAGGCATTCGTGATCACACCGGGAGAAAACCTGGGCGACATCATGGGACTCATTTCCGAGAAGCGCGGGTTCATCAAGAACACCGAAACCCTCGACACGCGGCGCGTGATGTTGACCTGCCGGATCCCGATGAACGAGATCCTCATCGACTTCCACGACCGCATCAAGTCCATCACCCGTGGCTACGGCTCGATGGATTATGAACCGGATGGAATGGAAGCCAGCGACATGGTGAAGCTCGACATGATGGTCAATGGCGAGGTCATGGAGGCCTTCTCCAGCTTGGTGCACCGCACCAAGGCCGAGGCCCGGGGACGCAACCTGGCGGCCAAGCTCAAGGAGGTCATCCCGAGGCAGCAATTCCAGGTGGCCATTCAGGCGGCCATTGGTGGCAAGATTGTCGCTCGTGAGTCGATCAGTGCCGTGCGCAAGGACGTGACGGCCAAGTGCTATGGCGGCGATATCAGCCGTAAGCGCAAGCTCTTGGAGAAGCAACGCGAAGGTAAGAAGCGGATGAAGTCCGTCGGATCGGTGGACATCCCCCAGGAGGCCTTCGTCGAGGTGCTCAAGACCAACTAATCCAGTTCGGCTCCAATGAAGGTGCAACCTCGGATTTCTCGGAAGAGACGGGGTGGGTCTTGGCAAAGCTCCGGGCAGGCTTTGGGCGTAACGCTCATCGAGTTGCTGTGTGTCATGGGGATCATAGGCGTTCTGATGTCGATGATGGCCCCGGCGGCGTTCAAGGCCTTGAAGAAGGCACGCCAATTGAGCGGCGAGATCGAGGCGCCAGCCTTTCAGGATGAAATCCAGCGTAAGTACACACCTTACCGATTGGTCAATCCCCAGCACGCTACGCTGGATCGGGATGGGTTCATTGCGGCTTGCGGTCTCAGTTCCAAAGCGGCTGCTTGGTTGAAGAGCAGTGAAGTGCAGTTCTTTCCCTTCAGCGGCGCTTCAGCCCCGACCACCCTGGTGATTGAGCAACGGTTGAAGGTCATCACCCAACAACCACAGGTTACGAGATATACCGTGTTGGATTTGCTCTTGCCGGAACCTCAGTGAGGCGTCGGTGATTCGAGCCTCATTCAGTCCGAGACACGCTGCCGGCGACGGGGCATTACCAACAAAGTAGACCCACAAAAAAGGGGCGCAGCGTAAAACCATCGCTGCGCCCCTCCTGGGATGTTTTTTTGGGATTGCTAGACCGTTTTAGGCGAAGTCGTACACCGTGACCTTCTGCCACAATGCGCGGCAGTGTTCGACGAACTTCAGATGTTCCGGATGGATCTGGTACTCATCCTGAGCCTGCTTGCTGGGGAAGATCAGGTTCAAGGCCACCTGATAGGATTGATCCACCACCGGACGCGTGCTGCTGACCATCCGGCCCATGTGGAAGTGGATGACGCCCGGGATGGGCCTCAGGTACTTCTCGCCACCGGCAATGAGTTCATCAGCGGCTTTGGGGTTGGCGGGGTCGGTCCAGAAAATAACGACGTGAGAGAACTGGCTTGCAGGTGTGCTCATGGAGTTGAAATGAATCGGTCACATTCGGCTGAACCACAGGGACCGAAATCCCCAAGGCCTACCGTTGATCAATGCTGGTCGCAGCCGCCCCCCGATGCCAAGAAAATGGTCGCCGGCCTATTTGCTCGTCGCTTGGGCAAAGGCGGCTGATTCACGTGCGGCTCTGGTCTCCATTCCGGGTTTCTGGAGAAAGCCGCAGTCGCGGAACCATTCGATGAAGCGGTCCTGCCATTTGCCAAAAGGAATTCCGTTCCGATCAGCGAGGCCCGCCGCCATTCGGGAGCCATCCGGAAGGGGCTCGCCCGGGTGACGTCCATGGCCATACAAGTGCATTTCCACATTGGGCACTCCGGCCCTGAGCATGGCGTCGTAATATTCCATGGCCCAGATGGCATGGCCGCGGTCTCCGGATCCCGGGCAAGTCACAAACGCGGGCGGCACATTTTTGGGGATTTCAGGACGCGCTCCTCGGGCGAAGGGTGAAGGGCCCGGGTAGACCAGCACGGTAAAGTCGGGGCGCGAGGAGATGTGGCCAAACGCCCCATTGGTCTGGGTGCGATCAAACTCCGGGTAGAACAGGGCGGCGGGTGCCGACAGTTCGGCGCCTGCCGAAAAGCCCATGATGCCAATGCGTTTGGGATCGATGTTCCAACGCTGCGCATGGCCGCGCACCAGCCGGATGGCCTGAAGGGCGTCATTCACCGCGTGTTTCTGGACATCGTACCCGTCGGACCGCAGGCGATTGCGCAAGATGATGGTGCTGACCCCGTATTGGTGGAAGTACGGCACAAAGTCCGCACTTTCTGAACCCACGTTCAGCGTCCGATGCCCTCCGCCTGCGGCCAGGATCACGGCCGCACCCGTGTTCAGGCCCCCTTCGACCGTGTGCACCTCGATGGAGGGGTTGTGGATGTTGGTGATCCAGCTGATGCGCCCGGCCACCGACTTGCTCAGATTGTAGTGTTCGGCCTCGCGAACCCGGCTGGCGTTGAGTTGCGTGGAATCCGGCGGGTACAGAGGGATGACAATTCCGCCCTGAACGATGGGTTGCGGGGAATAGGGCTCCGCGTTGGTGGGGCCAGGGCGGGGGATGCTCAACGGGGCTGGTACCTCAACGGATTGAGCCAGTAGCGAGGGGGTACTCCAGGCGCTGATGCAAACCAGTACGCCACTGAGGTGCCGCAAGAAGGATGAAAGGGTCATGGATGAAAAGATAAGGATGATCCGTGGCCCAACTGGGATCAATGGCTGTGCACGTGGCTATCGTGAGCAACTCGGTGATGTTTTTTGAATGCGTGATCATCAGCCCGAGATTGCTGATCCGTCTCAAGCGTGACCCAGCATTCGAGGCGCGGGGGAAAACCGATGTGCTCCAGCGGTTTGTTACTTTATTGTGATCAGGCTGTTGGTTCCTTTTTTGGAGCGAAAAAATGCATCCGAAACAACGGGCCCGTCGGATCATAGAATAAAACAATTCTCTATGGACCGTTGCAGGCATCGATCGATATCTGTCGATTTCTGTCGGAACGCGGTTGGATTCAGACGACTCAACTCATGCTCACTCCGATACGCAGCGCGATGATCACTGAGCGCCAAAAAAGCAAATCCCGATCCATTCCAACTAGGATGGTGATGTTGCCGCCTTGTCTAAGCAGTCCTGATACGGACCGCGGTGTTCCGTGGTATTCTGTAGTTCCCAGTTGGCTGTCCGCCCTTTTGGTTGCCGGTGTGATGTCTGGCCGGATTTTGGCCGGGCCACTCGAGGTGCTGGGGGCCGATCCGCTGGGTTGGCTGGGACTCCGCTCCTCGGATGCGACCAACCGTGTCCAGACCCTTCAGGTGTCTGGCGACCTGACGACCTGGAAAGAGGCGGCCGTGTTCCATGGCGGGAGCTTTGAGTTCCGCGATCCCGTGGCTCCCACCCAGCACGTTCGCTTTTACCGAGTCGCCTCGCGGTCGAAGACCAGCGCCGACGACGGCCGCAATCAGTTGCAGGCCGTGGACGATCCATTCCTGGTCCGTCCGATGGGCGGGCTGTTTGAGGACCCGATCCATTGGGCCAAGTTCGCGATCTTGCGCGAGGATGCCACCCGGGTCTGGTTTCAGGATTCGCAGCGCTACCCGTTCCACCACGACTATGCCCGCCTTCGGTTGAAACCGTTCCTCGGCATGAGTCGCACCGAGTTCGACCTCAGGACCTTGTACCCCACCAACCATCTGGCCGTCCTCGGCGCCGTGCTAGTCCCCGGGGATGGACGCCCGGAATACGGCATCCAGATCGTGGGTCAGCAGCCATGGCCCCTGGACGAGGTGCTCCATTGGTTGCGGTTGGTGCGGTCTGCGGTTCGGGCACCGGTCGGCACGCAAGCGTGGTACTTGCCCACCCCGGAACAGGCGACCGCGGCCGAGTCTGACCGGGAGGCGTTCGCCGCCGCCGGCTTCCCGATCGGCTCCATGGAGCGTTGGCTCTCGCAAGATGCCGTCTATTCCGAGGGGTGGGCAGTCGGTCGCCTGACTTGGGTCCCGGCGGCTGAGATCCCCGCTGCCCGGATTTCAGGCCGGCTCCGGTCCACCGACATCTTGCTGACCGACCGCGTGCCCGCTGAACTGCCGCCCGTGGCGGGCATCCTTACCCTGAGCCCCTCGACACCGAACTCGCACGTCGCGCTGCTGGCTCAGGGCGACGGGATTCCCTTTGTGTGGTTCGCCGACGCGGCCGAGCGGGAACGGTTGCAGGGGCTGGCTGGCCGTGAGATCGCGCTGCGCACACAGCGGGGTTTCGGCGCCACCGCCACGGTCCTCGACCTGGGATCCGGTCTAACTGGGACCGTGCGCGAAGAGTTGCTGGCTCTGAAACAACCCCGGCCCATCGCCTACGTGCCCCGGCAGACGCTGGGCTCGATCACCAACCTCGCGCCCCTGTCTCCGGCCGATGTCCGCTGGGTCGGCGGCAAAGCCGCGCACTACGGCCTGCTGCGGGTGGCCGTGCCGTCAAATTCCCAGCCCGCCATCGCCCTGACCTTCGACCTCTGGGACCAGTTCCTGTCCCAGGTCCTGCCTTCCGGTCGCACCCTCCGGGCCGAGATCGACGCACAGTTGGCCGGTCTCGACCGGAACCCCGAGATCGCGGTGCTCGCCCCCCGACTGGAGTCCATCCGCCGAATCATCACCCGCGATGCCCGATTCTCTCCGGCACAGCAATCAGCCATCCTCGGGGCTTTGGCGAATGCGGGCTTCGATCCCCGCCGGAAGGTGCGCTTCCGCAGTTCGACCAACGTCGAGGACGGCGACGAGTTCACTGGGGCAGGCCTCTACGACAGCTTCAGCGGTTGCCCCACCGACGACCTCGATGCCGATGCCACCGGCCCTTGCGGCTGCGATTCGACAGAACCGGAGGAGCGCGGGGTCTTTCGAGCCATTCAGCGCGTCTATGCCAGTTTCTACAACGACAACGCCTTCCTGGAACGGTGGCGCCGGGGCGTCGTGGAGTCCGAAGTCGGCATGGCATTGCTTGTCCACCATTCCTTCCCCGACGAGATCGAGATGGCCAACGGCGTGGCCACCGTCACCTGGGACGCTTCGTTCGGCAGCGTATCCTTCGATGGTAAGCTGGTCTCCCAGGCCGGTGCCGAGTCGGTCACCAATCCGGATGGAGCCACTCGGCCCGAGGTCGTCGATTTCTACCAGTCGTGGGGATCCCTGTCGTTGGCCCAGCGGCAATCCTCCTCGAGGCTGCCCTTGGGTGCCTATGTGATGCCGTGGGAGGGTGACTACCGGCGTCTGGTGGGCCTGCTCGAGGCGGTGGCCAAGGAGTACGCACGGCGTAACCCCACGCGCAAACGCTTCGCCCTCGACTTCGAGTACAAGCGGGTGCAACCGGGCCGTCTCGAACTGAAGCAGGTGCGCCCGCTGCCGCTGGCCGATGCCCCGGCCCCGCCGGTGACGACTTTCCTGATGCCCACCGACGAAACGCTCGTGGTGGAAGAGGGCGAGTACTCGAGCGTCTTCGCCAAGCACCGGCTCAAGTGCCAGCTGCGCCTGGTGACCGAGGCACGCCGGTTGACCGCCGCCGGGCTGAGCACGCCGCCCTTCACCACGGTTGCATGGGACGCCTCGCACCTCGGCGCCGGCTGGATCCTGACCAATGCCATTACGACCTGGCCGGGATTCGCTCATGCCCTATCGGGAGACCAAACGCGGGACGCCTGGGTGGCGGGCTCCGGAGGCCAGCGCCGCACCCTCGGCCTGGTGATCGATTGGAAGCGGTCTGCCACTCCGCCCGACTCGGCCTGGGTCACCCTTCTCGACGGATCGCTGCGACTCGAAGCCGCTTACGAGATACCGCAGCCGGAGTTGACCTGGGAGGGTCCCGGGACGGTCACCAACGAGACGGTCTGGCTCGTGCCCCTGCGCCTGCCGGGCCCTGGGACGCTCCCGCAGTCACGGACGCTTTCGCGCCCCGGCGGCCTGCGGGTTGAGACCCGCTTCCAGTGGCCCCCGGAACCCCGGGGACCGACGGCCGGATACACCGCGCCCAATCTCGGCTTCATCGAAACGCGCATCATCGGTCTGACGCGCGATCCGTTGGTCCTGCGGAGCGGGGACTCTCAGACCTACTCCCCGGGGCACCACAACTTCACCGAGACCTTCCTCTTCGAGCCGGCGCTGGATCCCGGGGTGTCCGCCGCACAACGGGCCGAGCTCGAGGCGGCCGGCATCCGGCAACTGGTGGCGGAGAGCGGATTCTTCGAGGGAAACCTGTTCTGGGTGGTGGGTCCCGAGGGCAAGCTGCGCAAGTTCTGAGACCCGGGATGGGGCAGGGCGGCGTTCGCGAGTGACCGCGGGTAACAGGGCATCGGACAAGCGCGGTATTTGGACCCTTCTCAGATTTCCGCCGGCCAACCAGCGATAGGGACGCTGGCTGTCATAGGCTAACCCAGGTTCGCGGAGAAGATTCTCCGGCGCCGGAACTTCGGTTTAGAGCCCGCCATCTTCGCCTGGATGCGTCCGCCGCGTGGGGCAATTCGGGCTAGGGACACGGAGTATGGAATTTCGCTCATCCCTCGTTCCAAGGCAGTCATGACTCCGCCGGAGACCCACTCCGAAGGGACTCCATGGCATCAACACACCCGTGCTGTCTTCCCCCCAGAAATAGGAGTGGGGCTCGGCGAAGCTGCCCTCGATCGGTACGACCCGCACCAAAATGCCATTGCTCAGCCCGAGCTGCCGGGTTAGCGACCCCTGAATCATTCCATCCAGAAAACAAAATATTGCGGCCGCGGAGCGTCAAGAAACCAACCCCTATCGATAAAATGAAAAAAATCATCTGGCTGGAGATGGCGCTGATTGGAGCTTCAATCCTGATCTTCAGGAGCGTCTGGACGCTTCTCGACTTGATTCCGTGGACCAAGAGTCCGACGGGACTCGCGGTGCTTCTCGGAGTGGGCATCGTGGTGACTGTGGCCGCATTGCGGGGGATAGAAGCACTCACCGGGAAAAAGGGTGAACACACTGAGGACGAATAAAGCGCCACAGAGGTTGCGCCCATGAGAGCCCGTGAGCGGAGGCTTGCCACCGTCGGGTTGTGCAACTCCACCCCGTCAAGAAAGGGCTCCCAAACAATCGGATGTCAGTGCTCTTCGTTGAACTCAACGGTGCCGTCGGCCCGTGTATCCAACGAGTCGAGGTTACCGAGAATGGCGACGGGCAGTTTCCACACAAATATCAGCCGACAATTTATCCGTGCAATTCGAGTGGGCAGAAGGGCCATCGGGAAAAGTTTCCGGGGAAAATACTGAGAGGCACGGGGTGTGGTCGTCTCAAAAGTCGTCCCGCTTTCCGGCAGCGTCGAGGGCAGAAATCTCGCCTCGAGCGACGCTGGCGTTTAGTAAAGCGGTACGCTACATTATGATTATGAGTGCGGAGGTATCCATGAAGCCGGGACTACAAAAGGGAGTTCAACGGGGTTTGCGATTTCTGACCCTGTTTCTGGCTGCAGCATGGTTGGGTTCCATCCCAGGATTCCGTTCGCCGTTGACGGCTCAATCCACCGCACCGACAGCGGTCCCCCGCGGTAAGCCCATCAAGCCATTGGCCGGCGAGGTCAAGGCAGTGGAACCCAAAGGCGATGCCTCCAAGGCGTCCGTTGCTACCAATACTCCTGCGGCCAAACCTGGCTTTGCTTCCGTTGGCTTCGATGTACTGGCCACCTTCAAGTATGAGGTGCCCGAGGACGCTCCGGCCTCGAAGACCAGTGCCCCGGCGGTCGATCCCGACACCCAGATTCCTGCCAACGTGAAGGCCTTCAGCGGCAAGAAGGTCGCCGTGAAAGGCTTCATGTTGCCCTTGAAAGTAGAAGGGGGCCTCGTGACCGAGCTGCTGCTCATGCGCGACCAGTCCATGTGCTGCTTCGGTACTGTGCCCAAGATCAATGAGTGGATCGCCGTGAAGATGACCACGTCCGGAATCAAGCCGGTGATGGATCAGGCCGTGACCCTCTATGGCACGCTCAAGGTTGGAGCGATGCGCGAGAATGGTTACCTGGTAGGGATTTATCAGATGGACGGCATGACCATCGATGGTCCCCCCGGATCGTAATCCTCAAGAGTCCTTGCGGGCCTCCAAAAAGCGTTTGAGTGCCTGGGCCATGGTGCCGCCAAAGCCGTCCACCTGTTCGATTTCGTGGATGGGTGCAATGCGCAATCGTTGGATCGATCCAAAACGCCTCAGGAGAGCCTTCTTGCGGGCCTCACCAATGCCCGGGAATTCATCCAGGATGCTTTCGCTGATCTTTTTCAGACGCAACTGGGCATTGTAGGTGTTGGCGAACCGGTGGGCCTCATCACGGACTCGCTGGAGCAGCTTGACCGCAGGGCTGTCCAACCCGGGCCGTAGAGGATCCTTTTCTCCCGGCAAATGGATCTCCTCGAACTCCTTGGCGAGGCCGAGGATGGGTATGTGTGAAAGCCCCAGCTTGGCGAGTTCGGCACAGGCCATATTGAGTTGCCCCTTGCCACCGTCGATGAGGATCAAGTCGGGCAAGCGCGGTCCCATCGAAATCTTCGGAATCCAGGGACGCTCCGGGGATTCGGCTGCGATGCCCTCTGCTGGAAGAGAATCTTCGGGGGAATCTTCTGCCGAGTCTTCGGGTTCGAGAGTGGGACACCCGACTGCGGGGGCGGTCGATTCTTGGACCTCCCGTTTCAGTCGGCTGTACCGTCGCTGAATGGTCTCAGCCATTGACGCGAAATCGTCCTGGGTGCGGACTGTTTTCATCCGGAATCGGCGGTAATTGGCCCGGTCGGGGCGGCCGTGCCAGAAACTGACCATCGAAGAAACGATGAAGGTGCCGCTGATATTGGAGATGTCGAAGCCCTCGATCCGGGCCGGGGGTGCAGCCAAACCGAGCAGCCGGCCCAGTTCCCGCAGGTCGGATTCCGGGTGGACCGCCACGGGCAGCGTGTAGGGAATGCGCTCGAATTTTTCGGTCTTCAGCGTGGTGCGCTTGAGGTCTTCCAGCGCATCGCGAAGCTGGGCCGCCTTCTCGAAGTCGAGGTTGGTAGCGGCTTTGCGCATCTCGATCTCCAGTTCGTTGCGCAGTTCTTCGGTGTGCCCCTCCAAAAACCCGATCCCGGCGCGAACCTGCTCCAGGTACTGCTCGCGAGTCACGTTGCCGATGCAAGGCGCCGTGCAGTGCTGAAGGTTGCCGTACAGGCAGTGCCGGTAATCCGACTCATTGGGGTGCAGTGGACGGCAGCCTCGAAGCTTGAACTTCCGGCGCATGAGGGTCAGAGCCCGGCGCACACTGCCCGAATGAGCGAAGGGGCCGAAGTAAAGACAACCGTCGTCTTTTCGCAGGCGCGTCAGCGTGAAGCGGGGGATGGGGTCGTTGAGGTTGACCTTCAGGAGGAGGAACTGCTTGTCGTCCTTGAGGTCGATGTTGAAGCGCGGTTGGAAATCCTTGATGAGGCGGCTTTCCAACAGCAACGACTCCGCCTCGCTCTTCACCATGTGCCAGTCGAAGTCGTGGATGGCATCCACCAAGGCATTGAACTTGAGATCCCACCCCATGCGTCGGGACGGGTGGAAGTACTGGGAGACCCGCTTGCGCAGGTCACGAGCCTTCCCGATATAAATCACCGTGCCCAATCTGTCCTTGTGCAGGTAGACACCGGGACGGTGCGGAACCGTGGACAGCTTGTTTCGGATGTGGTCGGTGATCGGCATGTGCCCCGGATGGATCAATCCGAACCGGGCCACAATGATTCACTGTTTCCCGAAGTTTCGCCAGTTGAGGACTGCCAAGATTCCGTTCAATCCCAAGGAAGCCAATGTGACAGACTTGCTATTTGAGGTCTTCGCCCGCGAGCCCGCCGACCGTCCAGTCGAGGTTGTAGATGAGCTTGGATCCCTCTTTGAAGGGGGCGTTGAGACGGTCGTACAGAGCAAACTCGCTGTGTCCATCCACGAAGAGCAGCGACATGCCTCGTGGTCCGTGTGCGGCCGCTCCGGTACCTTTGTAAATATCGTTCCACTTCCCCCGATTGCTGGAAAAACAGGGTGAAATGGCTTTCTTCGTGGGAGACAGGACTTCCGAGACCTTGCGGACTTGGAGGACAGAGCTGTCGTTGTTGTGATAGAATTGGTTGTAGTAGTAGTACGAGCAGGGGAAGAGCAACTCGTTGGTCTTGATGGGATAGTTGTTGGCCATCGTCCATTCGAGGTTGAATCCACGGCCCTTTTCCGAGGGGCAGAAGTAGAAGGAACGGGCGTTGGTGCTGATGTAAGGATCCATCAGTTTGAGGAAATCGATAAAGCCCATTTGCGGCCAATCGCGGCCGGAATAAGGGAACCGGTCGTTCGAGTCGCCGGTATACATGGCGAAGGTCATCCCGATCTGGCGGAGGTTCGAGGTGCAGCGCGCCTGCAGGGCCTTGGTCTTTCCCTTGGCCAGAGCGGGCAGAAGCATTCCGGCCAAGATGGCGATGATGGCCACGACCACCAGCAACTCGATGAGGGTGAAGGCGATCCGGGAAGAGCGGAGCAACGTGGAGAGCTTCATGGCAAGAATCCGACTAATTGTTTTTATCCAACGCCTCGAAAACGAGGCGGGCAACGGCAAAAGAACCGTGCTGAATTGGTGTCGGGTGATGGATGTGCCCACGATCGCGATCGCTGATCCAGCGGGAATGTCCAAATGGACACACGCAGTTCAGTGACCTCCAATTCCGGAGGCGACATTTCATGGGTTGGGGCCACACTGCTTCCATGTTGCTGCGGTCTCTGGGGTGGTGTGTTTTGAATGCATCGGCAATGGCCTGGGCGGATGCTCAGTGGATTCCGGTGACGGAGTTCCATCAGTTCCAACGGGAGTCGACGAATGGTTCCCCTTGGATCTCGCAAGAGTGGAAGTCTTCCAAACTATTCCGGGAATTGGTGGTCTCGTGGAATCTCCGCACCGACGCCGATCTGGGGGTCGAGTGTCAGGTGCAGACCGCAGGGAACTGGGGCCGTTGGTGGCACTTGGGACATTGGTCTTCGTCGCCGTCACCCAAGCGACGAACGAGTGTCCGCGGTCAGCGGGACAGTTCGGGCTCGGTAGACACGGACACGCTGGTGCTGCCGACGGTGGGGCAGGCGGTCCGGTTGCGGGTGCGGTTCTCGGATCCTACCCAGACACCGGCTGTCCTGAAGCGGATGGATTTGGCCCTCTGGTCGCCGGCCTCCGGGCCTGAAACGCCCATACCGGCCGCACCGCCAACCCCAGCCACTCAGGCCATTCCGACGATCCTCGAGGTCCCACAAAAATCCCAAGCCGATTACCCTGAAGGAGTGACCCAATGGTGCAGTCCGACCAGCCTCGCCATGCTGATGGCCTACTGGGGTCGACAAACGGCCCACTCGGAATGGGACTTGGATGTCCGGACTGTGGCCGATGGCGTGCACGATCCCGGGTGGCCGGGAACTGGCAATTGGTCTTTCAATGCTGCTTATGCGGGCAGCAAGCCGGGTTTGCAGGCAGCTGCTGTCCGATTGAACGGAATCGCCGATCTGGAGGCCTTGTTGAACTCGGGGATTCCGGTGGCGTCGTCCGTTTCGTACGCGGTGTTGAAGGGCGGCCCAAAGCCGGAGAATGGCGACGGACATTTGGTCGTGGTCTGTGGGTTGTCGGGATCGACTGTGAGCGTCAACGACCCCGGTGTTCGTTTGAGCCGGGTTCGGCGTGAGTTTCCGAGAGCGGCGTTCCAGGCCGCATGGGCGGCATCGCATCAGACGGTCTATGTGGTGTGGCCCGAAGGGCGTGCCTTGCCGGTCAGTCCGTTGGGAACCTGGTAACCCCTTGAGGAGTGGCCGCGAGAGCGACGGGAATGCAGCGGAACACGGCCAGGCTCCGCGGAGCGGCCGCGTTTTGGTTTTCCGTCACCCGCCTCGCAGGGCTAGGCTGGCGGCATGGCGCTGATGGATGAAATGACGGAACTGGGCCGACGAGCCAAGGCTGCATCGCGTGAATTGGCCCGGTTGTCCGCCGACGAAAAGAACCTCTGCCTTCGGGCGATGGCCGATGGTCTGGTGGCGGCCGCACCGCGTCTGCTGGAAGCCAATGCGCTTGATTTGGAGGTGGGCAAGAGCCTCGGACTCACCGGGGCCATGATGGATCGCCTGGCGCTGACGACCGACCGCATTGCCGCGATGGCCCAGGGACTCCGCGAGGTGGCGGATCTTTCGGACGCTCTGGGGCGTGTGCTCGACACGCGTGATCGTCCGAATGGACTCCGCCTTCGCAAAATCACGACACCCATCGGCGTGGTGGTGATCATTTACGAATCTCGCCCCAATGTGACTGCCGATGCGGCCTCGCTGTGTTTCAAGACCGGCAACGCGACTATCCTTCGGGGCGGCAAGGAGGCGTTGAATTCCAACCGGTTAATTGCGGAAACCTTGATCGCCTCGGCTAAGTCCGTCCTACCGAGTTTTCCGGAGCATGCCATCCAGGTGGTGCCCACCGCCGATCGAGAGGCCATTCCAGCCCTCTTGTCGTTGACCCAGTACGTGGACCTTTGCATGCCCCGGGGCGGTGAGGGATTGATCCGAGCGGTGACTGAATGCAGCAAGGTGCCGGTGATCAAGCACTACAAGGGTGTGTGCCACGTCTATGTGCATGCGGCGGCCGATCTGGGAATGGCCGAGGAGATTGTCTTCAATGCCAAATGCCAGCGTCCCTCGACCTGCAATGCCGCCGAAACAGTTTTGGTCGACCGGGCGGTTGCCGCGGCTTTCCTGCCGCACATGGCCACTCGCTTGGCTACCAAGGCCGTGGAGTTCCATGCCGACGCGGATTCGCTGCCCTGGGTTGCCGGCGCTATCCGAGGCACGGCCAGTTTAGCGCGGATTGCGGAGGCGCAAGACTGGGAAACTGAGTACAACAACTACATCCTGAACGTGGCGGTGGTTGATGGAGTTGAGTCCGCCATCCATCACATCCACAGCCATGGTTCGGGTCACAGTGAAGCCATCGTGACCGCGGATCGCGCGGTGGCCGAACGGTTCTTGGCCGAAGTGGACTCGGCTGCAGTTTATTGGAATGCCTCCACCCGGTTCACCGACGGAGGCGAATACGGCATGGGTGCGGAAATTGGCATCAGCACCGACAAGATCGGTGCTCGGGGGCCGATGGGTCTGGACGAGCTTTGCAGTTACAAGTGGCAAGGTTTCGGCACGGGTCAGGTGAGGGCCTGAAAGACAATCGGCGCGGAAACCAACCCGAGGGTTTGTTTCCGCGCCGATGATGAGAGTCCGAGTGTTTTTGGTCGCCGGTTGAGACCACCAATATGCTCTTAGGCTACCGCCGGTAGATTTTCTTAAGCTGCCGCCGGGGCCGCACTCCCGAAACCGGGGAGTTTCGGGGGCACGGGCTTGATCACCTCAGGCAACGGAGTTGCGGCCTGAGCCCCGCTCGGAGGATCGACCTTGTCGGGACCCGTTGAGTGAGGGGTGAAGGTGCCAGTGCGCACGATGTCCGCCACTTGCGATCCCTCGAGGGTTTCGTGCTCCAAGAGCGCCCGGGCGACCAACTCCACCTTGTCACGATGTTCGGTGAGAACATCGTGAGCCGTCTTGAAGCCGCCATCGATGATCCGCTTCACTTCGGCATCAATCCGCTGGGCGGTGGATTCGCTGTATTCCTTCGAGCGCATCATGTCACGGCCAAGGAAGACGTATTCTTGCGATTCGCCGTAGAGCACCATGCCCAATTGATCACTCATGCCCCAGTGCATGACCATGGCTTTGGCCATCGAGGTGGCCTGCTGGATATCGCCGGAAGCGCCGCTGGAGATGTCGTCCGTGAACATTTGCTCGGCAATACGTCCGGCCATGGTCACGGCAATCAGGTCGTTGAGTTCCTTGAAGCGGCGGTTGTGTATGTCCTCCTTTGGCAGGTACATCGTGGCGCCCAAAGCCTGACCGCGAGGGATAATGGTGACCTTGTGCAAGGGATGGGTGTGCTTGAGCACCACATTGACGACGGCGTGGCCGGCCTCATGCCAAGCGGTGCCCGTCTTTTCCTCCTCCGACATGGCCATGCTGCGACGCTCACGACCCCAGCGCACCTTGTCGCGAGCCTCTTCCAACTCGTCCATGCCAATGGACTTCTTGCCAGTCCGGGCCGCCAACAAGGCTGCTTCGTTGAGCAGGTTGGCCAGTTCAGCACCTGAGAAACCCGGGGTCCCGCGGGCAATGACCGAGAGGTCCACCGCGCCATCGAGTTTCACATTCTTGGCGTGCACCTTGAGAATGGCCTCACGCCCCCGGACATCGGGAAGATTGACGGTGACCTGACGGTCGAAACGTCCCGGGCGGAGCAGGGCGGGATCCAACACATCGGGGCGGTTGGTGGCCGCAATGATGATGATCCCTTCTTGGGTGTCGAAGCCATCCATCTCCACCAGCAGGGCATTCAGAGTTTGTTCGCGTTCGTCGTTGCCGCCGCCGAGGCCGTGACCACGACTGCGTCCGACGGCATCGATTTCGTCGATGAAGATCAAGCAGGGCGTGTTTTTGCGAGCCTGCTCGAACATGTCGCGAACTCGGCTGGCACCGACGCCGACGAACATTTCGACGAAGTCGGAACCGCTGATGCTGAAGAAGCTGGCATCGGCCTCACCGGCGATGGCCTTGGCCAGGAGCGTCTTGCCGGTTCCGGGCGGGCCCACCATGAGGATGCCCTTGGGGATTCGACCGCCGAGCTTCTGGAACTTCTTGGGGTCTCGCAGAAATTCCACCAGTTCAGACACCTCATCCTTGGCCTCTTCGACACCGGCCACATCTTTGAAGGTGGTCTTGTTGCGATCTTTGGTGAGCAACCGGGCCTTGGACTTGCCAAAGCTCAGGGCCCCCTTGCCGGCCGCTTTGATTTGACGCAAGAAAATGAACCAGATGAGAACACCACCCAAGATCAATGGGGCCGCACTCATCAAGAACGTGGTCCAGTTGCCGGAACGCTCCATCGAGCGGAAACCGTGGACTTTGTAGAGGTTGTCCAAGGTTTCAGGGGTGACCCGCATTTCCACCCGGAACGGCACAAAATTGGTGCCGCTGGAGTCGGCAGGGTAGGTTCCACGCACGACCTCCAGAATTTGTTGGGGATTGTTTTCGATGACGCCATCCCGAACGAGGTTCGAATTGACCAGTTGGAAGAACACCTGTGGAGCGAGGTTCTTCTCACCCAAACTGCGGGACTGTCGTTGCCAGAAAACGAGCGCCAAGCCCAAAAAAATGAGAGCAGGCCAGATTAACCAATTTTGGTTGGGTATCTTGGGCTCCCCTGGTCGGTTACCTCGGTTGCCCTGCGAAGAAAGGTCCTCAGACATGAATTATTTCCGTAACCTATCAGTGACCGGGATCCTGCGCAAATATTGGATCTTAATGATTCAATACCGAGTGCGTTTGCTGTGATGGGTCCGTTACCGGGTTTCGCCGCTTTCCGTCCGCCGATGCTCCGGCTATGACTTCTCTGCCTCCAACGTGCTGTTCGGTTCCTTGCAACGGATCACCGCAGAACAACTCGGGCTCAGCCCTTACCTGATGTGTGCGGCCAATTCGACCGGTGGGGTCATGGGCAAGATGATCGACGCCCAGAGCATCGTGGTCGCAGGCGTCTCAGCGCAGGCCCATGGAAACGAGGGGAAGATCCTGCGGTTCGTCTTTGGGCACTCACTGGTGCTGGCCGCTCTGATTAGCGCCTGGGTTGCTGCACAGGCCTATTGGCCGCCCTTGCAGGCCACGGTGGTCAAGTGATGCCGGCCGTCTGCGTGGCAGGCTCGGGGCGCGGAGTCTGCTTCGAGAAGCCTCACTCGGCCATGGTCAGGGGATCGATCTCCACGGAGCGGCACCAGTCGCGGTAGGCGACGGGGGATATTTCGCTCGGTTTGATCTCACTACGCCCTCCCCAGAAGACGTTGGTGTATCCCACTGGGATGCCCGCCTCGGTCAGGTGCTGGTCGATGGCCGCCTTGTGGGCCAGGACCATGGCCTTGTCGGTCCCATGGGCCACCCCCATGATGTTGACATTGCGAAACTCCGGCCCGCCCTCGCGCCAGTAGGCGTGGGTCATGATGAAGTGACGCCCCACCTCTCTGCCGGCGGCCTCTTCGAGTCCCGGGGGCACAGCCCAATGGAACAGCGCATTGAACTTGGTCACCCGTTCGCCGGAGGCGAGCGGTTTGACGTGCTCGAGGAAGGTGCTGAAGCGGCCGATGACTTTGCGTCGATTCAGCGCCTCGGCGATGGCGTGAAACTCTTCGGTTGCAAGGCCCGCTTCCCGGGCGCGTCCTGCCCACAAATCCTCCGCCAATTCCTGCGGTGTGAACTCGCGTTTCAACGCCGTCAGGACCTTCCATTCAGCATCGCTGAGTTGAGTTACCTGAACGGCGACTGATTCGGCGGGTTCATCGGCCCGGGCTCCGGGTTCCATGCCGCGTCGGCGCACATGGCCTACGCCCAGGGCAAAGAGCTTCTTGGCGGACATGAGGCGGTAGTGCTCGGCCCCGATGGTTCGAGCCAGAAAAGCTGCATGTTTTTCCAGCGAATATCCCTGCGGCACTTTCAGGGTGGTCCACAGCTTGTAATTCGAACCGGGAGTCGCCGCATCGGTGGAACGTAAAACGACGTGCCCGCTGAAAGGGTCGTTTTGGAACAGGTGCTCGAAGGCACTGTCGAGCCGTTCGGCCGGCACCTGCCAGGCGCACAGAGCTCCTTCGGCCAGACTGGTGGCGAGGAGCGTTTGGCGGATCCGGCGAATCACACCGGCGGCGAGCATCGCGTGCAGACGCTCGAGGACGAGACCCGTTGGCAAGTCGGCCATTCGGGCAATCTCACCCATCGGGTCTCGCGGATACCCCTGGATGCGATCTTCGCTGATTGCGAGAATGCGTGCGTTGACCGGATCGGCTGTGTCGATGGGGACGGCGCTGAGCATGAGAAAGAACTCAAACCTTCCGTTTCGGATACAACTTTGCCACGAGGTCGGCGTAGCCGTTCAAGTACTGGGTCGGGATCCGTTCGCCGGTGTCTACCACGCGCTCCGAGGCCTGACTCCAACGCGGATGCGGCACCTGCGGATCGACGTTGGATTCGAAGGGATACTCTTGGGGATTGAGTGTCTCCCAAAGGGTGGTCGGTTGTTTGCTGGTGAACTCGATGCGCACGATGCTCTTGATGCTCTTGTAACCGTATTTCCAGGGCACCACCAACCGCACCGGGGCCCCATTTTGCTTGGGCAAAGCTTTTCCGTAGAGACCGGTGGCCACCATCGTGAGCGGGTGCAGTGCCTCGTCCATTCGCAACCCCTCGGTGTAGGGCCAGGGGTAGTCGGGGAGACGTATCACGCCGGGCATCTCTTCGGGCCGCAGCACCGTGGTGAAGGCGACGAACTTGGCTTCCGCTTTGGGCTTGGCCTTGGCGATGAGTTCGGCCAGTGGAAAGCCACTCCAGGGCACTACCATGGACCACGCCTCGACGCAGCGGAACCGATACACACGCTCCTCGTGCGAGAACCCTTGGAGCAAATCGTTCAGGCCCAATTTCAGAGGGTTTTCACACAGGCCGTTGACCTCCAGCGTCCACGGGTCGGTGCGGAAACGACTCGCCAAATCCCGCACCCGCGTCTTGGTGGTGCTGAACTCGTAGAAATTGTTGTAGTGGGTGGCCACCTCTTCGTCGGATAGCCGAACGGTAGGATTGAAGTCGGGATTGCGTTTTCCGGCCGAGAAGCCCTTGGCCTTGGCACTATTGGTGGATTGAGCCAGTGCCGGCAGGCCAACAGCCAGACCTCCACCGATGAATCCCATGGCGCGCAGAAAGTCGCGCCGCCGATGGTACACAGACTCCGGGGTGATGGCACTGTCGGGCAAATGCCACGGGGGTCGAACGATCACATTGGCCATGGGGAAATAATGGCGGCAGTGCGGCATTCTGCACTTTTTTTCTCAGAGGCCCCGGAGCCAGGGGTTCAGGATTCGCCCGCCTTGTTGCTGCCAGGATTCGGTCTGACGCTGGGCATCGGCTTCGAGACCCGGATCCAAAAGGAGCACCACCTTGATGAAACGCTTCTCCAGTTCCGCCACTGGTAGGATGGCCAGGTGGCTGCCTGGGGTGATCCGGCCAGCGGCCTTCGGGTTGGGATCGAGCACGAAGTCGATGGCGTCGAATCCATCGCGCCCCAATCCGCAGTGGTTCAACACAAGACTCCCGCAGGGGGAAGTACCGAAGCCACAGAGACGTTGGCCGGCACCACGGATTTGTCGGATCTCGCTCAGCAGGCGCTCGCGGAAGGTTGCAACCCTCTGGCCAAGATTTTCCCAGAACGCCTGAGTGCCCAGACCTTGCTGTGTGTCAGCCTGGATTTTCTCGGCAACCGAAGCCCCCACCGGAAAGGCCCCGCGGTGCCCGACGAAAATCCGCAACAGCCCCGGCTCCGCCGGGCACTGCTCCACCTGAAATGCCTCCAGGTCGTGCTGGTGCAGTTGTTTCTGGAGGCTCTCGACCGTGAGGTGGAGGCGCTGCCGAGGTTGGAGGATTTCGAAAAGTCGCGGGCAAGTCAGTTCTCCGGCATCGTGGAGAGACACCACAGCAGCCCCCTGAGGCTCCAGAGCGTTCTTCAATCCAGACAGGAACCGATCCAAGGAGTCGGTTTCGGCGATGAGGGCCGGAGAGGTTGAGGATGTTGCTGGCGGCGGAAACCCGTCGGCCGATGGGTCTGCCCGCTGCAGGATCTGGCAGCGGGGACAGAAGGCCAGTCGCAGAGGTTGGCGGGGTTCCGGATCGCCCAATTCATAGGGCTCGAGCAGGCGCTCACCGCACGGTTGAAGACCCAAATCCAATACAACCGGGATTCCATCGAGTCGGCAGACGTGGCAGGAAGGATTCATGGAGTGGCGGTGTTCAAGACCCGCGGTCCGCAGTGGCGGAGGCGGCGGGTCGTGGTGTTCGGGCAAAAACAAGGGCCCCCATCGCGGTCAGCAGCGCATTGAGGAGCAAGAGTTCAAAACCAAAGCGGTAGCCGTTGAACCATCGCTGCGACTGTTGATCCAAGGTCGCACAGAGGGCGATGGCACCCATGGCGATCCACGGCAGGGGCTTTCCCGAAATCCGGATCTGCGTGGCCAAGCCCAATGAAAACAGACCCAGTAGCGGTCCATAGGTGTAACTGGCCAGCTTGAGAACCAGGTCGATGACCGCAAACTGCGAAGCCAAGGACCGAAGAATCAACAGCGTGGCAAACAGCACACCGGCGAAGACCGTGTGGACCCGCCTTCGAATAATCCCTCGGGCGGCCTCGGAAAGGTCGTGGCGTTGTTCAAATCCGAGAAAATCGACACAGAAGCTGGTGGTCAGTGAGGTCAGCACCGAGTCGGCGCTGTTGAACGTGGCCGCCGTGAGCCCCAGCACGAAGATCACCGCCGCCGGTGTACCCAGAGACCCGAGGGCGATCCGGGGGAAGAGCTCGTCGGTGCGGGCAGGCACGGGGATTCCGTGCATCTCCGCAAACCGGAAGAGCAGCGCACCGAGGACCAGGATGGCCACCGTGACCAGCACCATGATCGGAGTGAAGAGCCAGAGGTTCTTCTGGGCTTCGGGCAAGGTCCGACACGAGAGCGTCTTCTGCATGTTGTTTTGATCCAGCCCGGTCATGACCACCGCGAGGGCGGCGCCGCTCATGAGCTGTTTCCAAAAGAAACCGGGGGATCGCCAATCGCCATTGAAGACGGTGGTCTCCGGCCCGCGGGACAAATTGAGCACGAGGTCCGAGGGGCTCCAGTCCAAGCCGATCATCAGGGCTCCGATGCTCAGCAGGACTCCCAGCACCAGGAATCCGCTCTGGAAAAGGTCCGTCCACACCAACGTCTGGATGCCGCCCCGAAGCGTGTAAATTAGAATGAGCAAAATGGCCGATCCGGCCGTTACCCAGAACGGAACGCCCCAGCCCTGGAAGACGAAAGTCTGGAAGACCGTGACAGCCAGGTAGAGGCGCGCAGCCGAGCCCAACAGGCGCGACACCAGGAAAAATCCGGAGCCGGTCCGTTGCGCGGTCGTATCAAAACGCTGCCCAAGGAACTCGTAGATGGAGGTCAACCGGAGGCGGTAGTACTGCGGCAGCAGGACGGTGCCGATGAGGGCATAACCCACGCAGTATCCGAGGACCAATTGCAGGTAGCCGAAGTGGTCCGTCGCCACCTTCCCGGGTACCGAGATGTAACTGACACCCGAGAGAGTGTCCCCGATGAGACCCAGTGCTACCCAGACCCACGGCGAGCGTCGATTTCCGGTGAAGTATCCGGCATTGTCGGCCCGACGCCCGGTCCACCAAGCCACCGTCAGCAGCGCCGCAAAATAGGCGCCCACACAGGTCAGGATCGTTGCGGGATGCACAGCCTTCAGCCAAACATGGCCTGATGGTCCGGGGCACGCGCAAAGTCTTGGGAATATTGGGCGCGGGATGGGGTCTTGAGAAACAAACGCCTACTGAATTCACAGATTGCGATTTCTCGGCTTTCCACAAGGTATGCGGCGCTGATACCTCGTTGGCATGCACTCCTTTCAGGTTATCCGGGATGTCCTGCAGACCACCAGTGCCAAGCAAATCGCCAGCGATATGGGGTTGTCGTTGTCGTTGATTTACAAATGGGCCGAAAAGCCGGACCCCGAGGCCGCGACGGCTTCGCACAATCCTCTGGATCGCATGGATCAGTTGATGAAGAGCACCCGGGATCTGCGCCTGATCCACTGGTTGTGCCAGCGGGCCGGCGGGTTCTTCATCCGCAATCCCAAGACCCACCACACGCACCCGGATTACCTGATTCCGGCCACCAATGGAGTGGTCCAGGAGTTCGCCGACCTTTTGGCGGTCATCGCCAGCGCCGCGTCCGACAATCGGATCGACCCCGCCGAGGCCATCAAGATCCGGAGTCGCTGGGAAGAGTTGAAGCGCTCGACCGAGACCTTCGTTGCTTGCTGCGAGGCGGGCAACTTCCACGCCCTCGAAAAAATCTCCCAGTGATTGGAAGCCCGCGAGGAGGAACCCTACGAATCCCGAAACGGGGACTCGCGACGTTGCAAGGCACCTCGCCCCGAAACTCCACCGTTCACCTCAACTCCCGATGAATCGCTTCGTGGGTTGGGTGGCGGGCCTCTTGGCTCTTGCGCTTCTGGGCACCGTTGCTCGGAGCCGGTTCCGTGCAACGGCAATTTCCAAGACTGAGGATATTCGACTCGAAACTCACCAGGCCCCTGCGATCACTGGAACACCCGACAGAGTCGGTTTGCCCGAGGCGGGGCGGCGCCTCAGCGCGGACGAGGTCGCGCGCGAGTTGGCGGCAATCTTGGCTACCAACGAGAGTTGGCATTGGCGATTCAGCCAAATGGTTCAAGTCATCGAGAGGGCCGATCTCACCCAGCCGGATTGCGCGGCTGTGATTTGGGATTTTGCGATGGGCCAACCGCTTCCAAACAGCATGGATGCCGGCCTCTTGGAGGCGTTGGGCCGCTGTTGGATTGTTGCCGACCGAGCCTCCGCTTGGGCTTTCCTGGCCGATTCCAAGCGTCTCGGCAGCGATTCATCTGGAAACTTCGACCACCGTCAGAGTGCAGCTCTCAGTGGAGCGCTCTCGAAATGGATGGAATCAGACGGCGAGGAAGCATTGCGACGGGCGCGGAGCCTGACGGGTTCCAGAACTCGATGGGATTTGGTCGTGGGCCTGTATCTGAAGTGGCTGCAAAGCGAGCCGGAAGCGGCCTTGAGAAGCATCCGTCAGGCACCCATTGATGAAGATCCGGAGATCGAGGATCCACGATTCTTTCTTCTGAACGTCGTCGATCAGAAAACCCCGGACTTGGCACTCCGGTTAGCCCGTTCCATTCCTACCGCAACCTGGGCGCAACTGTCGGAAGAAAAAATCTCCGAAATTCTCGGGTTTTGGAGAAGTCAGCACTTGGAAGTCGCCGTGGTCCTGTTGCAGCAACTCCCCGAGAATTTCAGTCCACGGGTGACCTCCGAAGTGGTCGACGCTTGGGGCGAACAAGATCCCAGCGCTGCTTTGGAATGGATGTTGGCCCACCCGGCCCCTGATGGCTCAGGGGAGTCGCGGGTAGATTCGCTCATGGCGGAATTGACTCGGCAAGATCCTGCGGCCGCCATAGCGCGATGGGATGCTGTCTCGACGGAGCAACAGGGCAAATGGTTGCCCACACTGACCCGGGAGTGGGCAATCCAAGATCCCGCCGCAGCCAGTCGATGGGCTGAGCAACAATGGCGGCGGGGTCATGGGATCGTGGGGCTGGTTCGCGGTGCCGAATCGTGGATCCGGACTGATGCCGCCGGAGCCGCGGCATTCCTCAAGGAAGTGTTGCCGACGGTACGTCAGCCCAGCGATCGGCAAGAACTCGTTCAACTCTGGGTCACGGCCGAACCCTCCGCAGCCCTGGGGGCTTTGCGTGAAGTGGTGCCAACTCAAGGCCGCGACGCCGTCCTGAGCCGCCTTCTGCCCTTGGCAGTTGCTGCCGATCCCGCCAGTGCCGTCGCGGCTGTCACCGGGATTCGCGACCCGGTGCTTCGGGGGCAAACCATCTCCAACATCGGCTTGCAGTGGTCCTCCCGTGACCCTGAAAATGCACTCAATTGGGCCGTGTCTCTGCCACCGGGCAGCGAACAAACCGCAGCCATTCGCTCCGTCTACCAGGTTTGGTCCGCAACCCAATTCAATGGCGCAAGGGCCTCCTTGGAGCGCCTGAATTCGATTCAGCGCGACGAGGCGTTGGTGGGTATCATTCATGAGCGCATGAACACCTCGGCCGCTCAGGCCGCCGATCTCGGGCTCATGGTCTCCGATTCTCAGACACGCAGCGAATTGCTGGGATCGGTCTTCCAACGGTGGGGCCGATCCAATCCTGCAGCGGCTGCCTCATGGCTGGAAACTTCGCCTATCCCAGCGAACCTGCGAGAAGCGTTGAAATCTCGAATTCCTTGAGCAGCAGGGTCACCCATCGGATCAGGATCTCTGGAATGCTGGATCGCCCATTCATCGGGAGCCCGAGACGATTGCCGACGACGTGACTTGGGAACCCCTCGGAGACAGACCTACTGCTTCTGCTCATCATTTTGAACCAGAAAGCGGCTACCCTGTGCGCTGCTCGTTTTTGAGCGGTTTTCCGTGCGATTCAATCCAGTCCGCACAGAGGGGGCTGATGGTCTTCGTCGTCGGCTTCGGGGGCGTTGGAAGGGGTCAACGCGGGAGCGGGAGTTGTGGCAGGACGGGAGGCCTGCGGTTTCTCCAGCAGGTTCCGTTGCCAGGGCATCAAACCTTCCCACGCTGCGGGATCGTTGCGGCCCAGCGCATAAAGGGTGGCCTTGGAGGCGATGAGAGTCGGATCGATGCCGAGCTCACGGGCGTGGGCATCACGGACCTGAGCCAATCGGTCGGACACGTCGAGCTCGGCCCGCGTCATCCGGCGTGAGTGCACGCGGATCGGGCGGGGGAGCTGGCTCTCCGGCACTTCGAGTCCCCGTTGAATGGCATCGAGCAATCCAGCTCGCCGCTTGGAGGTCAGGAAGTGGGGCAGGTTCAGACCGCGCGTCGAGCGAGTCTCGGAGGCCGACGCAGACAATTCGGCCAATTGCTCATGCTTGAGAATGAAGAACGGCGGACGACCGGTGCGGAGCGCATCCTTCTCCCGCCAGTGCCATAGTTCGCGCAAAACCGCCAATCCGAGAGCATCCAGCTTGTCGTGTCCTTTGGTGCGCCAGATGGCGTCGTCATCGATACGCTCCGGTTGGCAGCAGTCGCGGATCAACCGCTCACAGATTTGATGGTGCCAGTCGAGGCGCTCCAAAGATTCCAACCGACGCAGGAGGGACTGCTGCAAGGGGAACAGGTGACGCACATCATTCAGCGCGTAGTCCACCATGGCGGGAGTGAGGGGACGTTTCCCCCAGTTGGCCTTTTGCGACCCTTTCTCCAAGGTGATGCCGAGGTGAGTGTTGAGCGCATCGTTGAGTCCAAAGCGGGCTTCGCCTACCAAGCGAGCGGCCAGCATCGTATCGAAAATGCGGGCGGGCTTGAAGTGATGCCCACGGAACAGCAGTCGGAGGTCGTAGTCGGCAGCGTGGAAGATGATGGAATGCCCATCTATGGCGTCCCACAACGGTTCTAGGTGCAGGTCCGCCAAGGGGTCCACGAGGTACTCGCCGCCCGGCACACCGACCTGGAGCAGGCACAGTTTTTCAGGGTAAGCGTGCAGGGAGTCGGCCTCGGTATCCAGAGCGACCCATTCTGACTCGCGCACTCGGCACGCGAGTTCCCGCAGTTCGGCGGTGGTGCTGATCACAGGTTGGTAAATTGGCCGATGGAGAAACCGAGGTGAAGCCGGAATTGCACCGGAATCATCATCGTTCCCGCTTTGGGTGCCTCGACCCGAGGGTCGTTTTCCCGAATTTCGAAGCACCCGCGAAGGCTCCCCGACGGTGCGAATCCGGTGCCACGTTCTTTCAGGAGCCCGGGAGAGGCGAGTTTTTTGCGGATGAGCCGCGAGCCTGAAATTGACGAAAAGCCTGCAATTCAGCGGGGTGATCCTTCCAATACCCCACCAAAGCGGTGAGCGCGGCCAAGGTTTGGGGAGTCAGGTGGTGTTCAATGTCTTCCACCTCACGCTCGACGGTTTCGGCTCCGAGCCCCAGCAAGGTCAGGAGTTCGGTGAGGGTGCGGTGCCGATCCTTGACGTGTGCGGCGACGGCCGCTCCTTCAGCAGTCAGGGTGAATCCCCGGTAGCGCTGGTAGTTGACGAAGCCGCGCTTTGCCAGTCGGCGGACCATGTTCGACACGCTGGAGGAACTCAGGCCCAGGGCCTCAGCCAGATCGCTGACCCGGGCATACCCGTTGCGCTCGACCAACTCTTGGATGCGCTCAAGATGGTCCTCGGTCGATTCGGACCGGGACAACTTCTGGATGGCGGTTTCCTTGAGACGACTCATGACACTCCGATCCCCAATTGTTTAGTGGCTCAACTGCCGAGTGGCGGCGGTTCGAAGGCGAGGATCCGGAGAGCCCGTCAACTGGGTGAGCCACGGTCCACTCGGGCGGCCGAAGGCTTGATGAAGCCAGACCACCTCGAGTGCGGCACGCGGGTCTTTCTGGGATTTAACCCAAGAGGTCGCCTTGTCGAGCACCTCGCGCGCATCCCGCTGGCGCAGGACCAAACGGGACTGCTCCTGTTCCCAGCCATTGGCAGACAGCGTTCGGTCCAGGAGTTCTGTCGTGGGGAGCTTGGTGAGATTCGGAGCAGGACGACGCGGGGCTTTGCCGGAGGCGTTGGCGGTCACGCGCCAGATGCGGCCGTGCTCCTTGTCGCGGCGGGGATCCCGGAAATCGACCTCGCCGTGCTGGATGATGGGGTTGCTCCAGTCGGCGATGTACAGCGCGCCATCCGGCCCGAGTCGCAAGTCGATGGGTCGGAAGGTGACGTTGGTGGAGCGGAGCAAGTCGGGCTGCTCCTGAGTCTGGAACGAAGACCCCGAATCCTTCACCGAGAAGCGAACGATTCGGTGCGCTCGGAAGTCACACGTGATCGCATTCTCCTGCCATTCCTTGGGAAAGGCGGGGCTGTGGATGACTTCGAGGCTGGCGAACTTGGGATAATTGCCTGGGCTGATGCTGTCGGCCTCCCGGCGCATGTCCGAATAAGTGAAGTAGGTCGCACCATCGACCGCGTGGTAAATGCCCTTGCCGCCGGCGCCGTCGGTGAAGAAGGAGTTGCCGTATTGATCCCAATGATGACCCCACGGATTGCAACCGCCGCGGGTGAAGACAGACAGCGTCCACGAGTCGGGATTGAAGCGCCAAATGCCGCCCGAATTGAGTCGGCGCACCCCGTGGGCCGTCTCGATGTGGGTGTGCGTGTAAATCGACTGGTTCATGTAGAGGTGCCCGTCATAACCCCAGCGCAGTGTGTGGAGGTTGTGATGGGTGTCCTCGGTGCCGAAACTCGAGAGGGTCACCGTACGGCGGTCGGCCTTGCCGTCGCCATCGGTGTCTTCCAAATGCAGAAGCTGATGACTGGCCGCCACGTAGCAGCCGCCCTTTCCATCGGGAACCACGCCCGTGGGAATGAGCAGACCATCGGCGAAGACGGTGTGGCGGTCGGCCTTGCCGTCTCCGTCGGTGTCTTCCAACACCACCACGGAATCCACCGCCGGTTGCCCCGGCTTGATTTGCGGATAGACCTCGGACGAAGCCACCCAGAGGCGCCCCTGCGGATCCCAGTTCATGTGGATGGGCTTGTGGAGGAGGGGGTTCTCGGCCCAGAGACTCACCTCAATGCCCTCACCGCTGTCAAAGCTCGGGATGGCTTGCTTCGAGACACTCGCCCGCGAGTCGGCAGCCGAACTGGCTTGGGTCGCCTTCTTCGCCAGCAGAGCCCGCACTTCGGCGATCGCCTTCGGATCGGATTGTTCGGACGGACGCAGCGAGGCGATCTTGGTGTCCCACTCAGCGATCATGGGGTCGAACTGCGGAATCTCGACACTGTTGCGGCCTTGCTCGTGTTTGCGGAAGCCGAAGAGATAGGTCCAGTTGGCCGGACGCCAGCGGTGGAAAAACAGCTCATTCTTGTGCTGGATGGCCGAGCGGAGCAGGGCGGTGTCGGTGCCTTTGGCCGGAGCTTGGATACCGAGCAACTCGGGCAACCGGTCAGCGAGCATGCGGTAGCCGGTGTCATTCAGGATGACCGGGCTCTCGTAGGTGACCATGCGCAGCATCGAGATGCGACGCGTCGCACCCAAAATGTCCACCACCGGAATTCCCGAGGTTTTGCCTAGGTTGCCCAAGGCCTCGGCAACCTCGTTCAGTGCCTTGGAGTGATTGGAATCGGGCCGTTCCCCTTGTTGCTGGATCGGCGTGAACAATACGAACCGCACCGGTTGGCCGCTGGCTTCGCGGATGCCGGTCATCAGCCGACCGGTGTCGGTGATGAATTTCGACAGATACGCCGCATGAGCCTCGCCGGCGGGAATATCAGCCAACTCGAGGGCCGCGGTCATGCCGTAGCTGAGGATGGCGACCGAGGGCTTGGCGATGGCGACTTGCTCCTGAACGCGCTTGAGCCAGATCTCTTCCGACTTGTTCCAATCGAAGCTGGCGCGGGCTTTGCCCATCGGGGTATCGCCGGCCCAGGACAGGTTGCGGAAGGTGAGGCGGCGGTCGGAATAGGAAGCGGTCAAAGCCGTCTCCAAGTGCCCATAATCGACCTCCCGCTCGAAAAAGGTGTCACCGATGAAGAGCACCCGGTCTCCGTCATTCAGAGAGGACCGCACTGGCTCGGCGGCAGGCAGGGCGGGCACACCCCGGCCCATGCCGAAGATCAGGACGCAAAGCCAAAGCTGGATTCGTTGACCGAGGAGCATGACCAAGGGTGGCGGGAAACCCCCGGTCCGGGGAAGCAGGAAAGAAAGGGGTATTGCGGATCGAAGCTACGTCCCCCCCCTGTGACCTACCCTGAAGCCGCCAGACGAGTCTCCGGCGGGGTGGATTCCAATCCTCATTTCATGACACGCACTCGAAACATCGGACAGTTTTCCGGTTTGTTTGCCTGCCGCCACGCAGGTGCCACAGACCTTTTCAACAGTGCGGGTGTCATGAATCCATGTTCACTCTTGCTCGCGACATCAATCCTAGCCGGAACTCTCATGGTCCCGCATGGAATGGCGGCAACCAACAACCACGGGAACGCTCCGGCGTTCATCACCATCGACCTGTGCTCCAATGGCATCGGCGACTCATCGGGAAGCTTCGGGGTGCCTCGCCTCGTTCCGGGCGAATTCGACATCGGCATCGATGTCGGCGCCGATGGCACGATCGATCGCTGGCTGTCGCAGGAACCGGCCACTTGGTTGGGCGGTGGCAATAGCGACATTATCCGTTATCAGGGCTGGGTGCGCTTGAGTTTCTTTCAGATCTCGGAATACGTCGGTCAACCGATGCGGATACGGATCGTCGACAAGAGCGCCAAGTATTACCTGGCGATCAATTCCATCGTCGTCAACGGAGCCGATGGTGTGGTGGTGCCGAACGTCCTCAAGAATGGTTCCTTCGAGGCGCAGAACCCGCTTGAAGGATGGAAGGTTCTGGAATCGTCAGTGTCCCCGTCCTCGAAGCTGGTGACCTCCGATGAGACCGGTGAGATCCTCACTTACGGGAAGAACTTCTTCTCGACCCGGACCGATCCGGCCTCGTCCGATTCGACAGAGACGGCGGTGATCGAATCCGAGACCTTCGTGCTGCCCGGGATGACCAGCTTCATCTCTGGCAGCGTCTCGGGCGGCGGTTCTGAATTCGTCAACAACCTGGCGTCGAACGGCAGCGACAACGCCAGCGGCGTCTACCTGGATCTGGGTACGGCCACCCAGAATCCTAATGGACGCTTCGACCCGGAGACGGACATCGCCCTGAGGGGCTTCTGGCCCGGCTTGGGCACCGCCCCCGCCAACGATTTCGGGACCGTGATCCTGAACACCTCCGGACTCGAGGGCCGTCGGGCCCAGATTGTGGCTTTCGACGACTCCGCGGTATTCCACGTTGCCCTCGATGCGTTCCGCATGAACTGGGACTGGGAGGAGACCGTCATCAAGAACGGCGGCTTCGATGCGGGCGTTCCGACGCCCCAGAGCCATCCTGATGCGACGGCCTGGTTCGCCGAGGTGGGCAACGAGTTGACGCCAGAGCGGCATCCGTCCGGCCGAATCCCGAATTGGACGGTGGTGAAGAAGGCCGGGGGAACCGCGGACGCCTGGTTCTTCGACACAAGCGCCCGCCGGGACCACATGTCGGGTCGCACCTATGTCGGCACGGGCGGCGGAGACCGTTCGACAGTCGGCGTGGAGATTCGGTCCGACGTGTTCACGATTGCCCCCATCCCTGACGCGGCGTCCTCGCCCTTCGTCCAGTTCGCCTCGGCGCAGGGCAGCGACCGCATCCGATACACCGACGACGGAACCGATGTCGCCTACGGTCGGATCGAACTCATCGTCGATAGCAACGGCAACGGCAGCTTCGGGGACGAGGGGGACTTCCGATACCGCCAACGCAATCAGTCCATGGCGCTGAATCAGTCCAACAGCGGACGAGATCTCTGGCACTATCCCGAATACCGCTTCTACATCAAGCCGGAGCACCGTGGACTCCAAGCTGTTCTCCGGGCCGAAGACCGCTTTGGCGCCTTCAAGGCGAGTTGGGGTTGGTTGTGCCTCGACGATCTTTTTGTCTGGGATGGTGTGGGAGCGAAACTCCCGTTCCCCAACAGCGACTTCGAGGGCGGAACCCTCGAGAATTGGACGGCAGAGATCGATGGCGGGTCTGGCTTTAATTCGTGGTTGTCGGGAACCAAGGTGTCCTTGGATGCCGGCAAGGCGACCCACGCCGCCATGAACAACCGGAGTGTGAGTATCGACGGGGCGTTCGCGGCCGATACGGCCGCTCGCGAGACCGGCGGCGGGGACGGCGGCGTGGGCCAGATCACATCGAAGGCGTTCCTACTGCCGCAGATTCAGACCCCGCAGTCGCTGACGCTGGGCATCCTCCGGACCAGCGGTGGCATCCAGGTATCGTGGACGGGACAGGCGACCTTGGAGAAGGCTGACCGTCTTTCAGGGCCTTGGAGCCCCATTGTAACGGGCGCAGGCCCCTACGAGACAGGTGCCACTGGCGATGCTTTGTATCTGCGCCTCAAGCGGTGATCCCGATGCTCGTTGATCCATCGGCGTCGACCTCGCGACGGCGGTCGAAGGCTCTTCCGCCTTCGACTGCCGTCGTCACTGACCCAAAACGAGGTTTGCGTCGGAAGATTTGCCCACCGGACCGTCGGCACCGATTTGAACTTGGTGACTCAGTCTGCGGGGAGTTCATATGTCACCCACGATGATTGTTCGCTGTTCACTCCTTCGGGCGGCCGTTCTCCTTTTTTTTGTCGTTGTTCCGCTGAAGTCCCGCGCAGCGGATTCCCCAACAGGTCGGGGCTCGGAATTGGCCCTCAGGATCCGGCAACTGACGCCGGAGACACATTGGCTGGAGCGACCCGCGTTGGCCCTCCGGTTTGATGCCCACCACCCCCAAGGTCTGGTGAGGGTGGGGGATACCTTCTACCTGTCGTCAGTCGAGGTGACCCGGCGCCCGAAGGCGTTGAGTCCTCCGAAGGATGGATTCGACCGCGACCCTGGCGAGGGCGTTGGGCACCTGTTTCGTTTCGACCAGACTGGGCAGCAAACTGGCGACCTCATTTTGGGGCAGGGCTCGATCTACCACCCGGGGGGCATTGATTTCGACGGGGAGTGCATTTGGGTGCCCGTCGCCGAATACCGTCCTCGGAGCCGTTCGAAGATTTATCGGATTCACCTCAATCCGCTCGGGTCGACAGAGATTTTCAGCTTTGCCGATCACATAGGAGCGGTCGCCTTTGATCCGGCCGCGCGGGTTCTCCATGGCATGAGTTGGGGCTCGCGGGATTTCTACGCCTGGCGTGTCCCGGAGATCGGGGCGATCACCGACGCCCTGGTCGGTCCCGGGATCCTGCGTCGTCGCAACCCTTCCTTCCACATCGACTATCAGGACTGTCATTGGATCGGCGATGGGCAGATGATTTGCGGCGGTTTACGAAGCCGGCCCGGTCGACCGGGGGCGGGCGGAGAGGATTCGGTGGGAGGCATTGAACTGGTTGAGGCCGACGTCCCGCAGCCTGTATTTCAATTGCCGGTCGACCGGAGAAACCCCTCCGGCCGGGTGCTCACTCAGAATGCGTTCTGGGTCGAACTCTCTTTGGACGGGCTTCGGTTCTGGTTTGTACCCGACGATGGCCGCTCGCTGGTCCGAATCTTCGACGTGCCTCTACCAAACGCCAAAACTTCTGATCGTCCCAGTTTAGGGCGTTGAATCGAGGCTCGCGATTTATCGACCGGCGTCCACAGATTCGTCACCTGGATGGCACTTGAATCTCGCGGCATAGAATCAAGAAACTGGGATCGATGAATTCGGTTTACCGACACGGTATTTCTCAGACCAGACGCCACGCCTTCACCCTCATCGAGTTGCTGGTGGTCATCGCGATCATTGCCATCCTCGCGGGCATGCTGCTGCCAGCCCTGGGCAAGGCCAAGAGCAAGGCTCAGGGCATCCTGTGCATGAATAATGGTAAGCAACTCATGCTGGGTTGGACCCTGTATTCAGGGGATCATCGGGACGAGATCTGTCTCTCGTCGGGTCTTGGTGGTCTCGTTTCGACCCATAGTCCGACCAAGGTGTACCCGATGAACCAGTGGTGCATGGGCACCATGCATGAGGGTCCGAGTTGGACCAACACGATCCTCATCATGGATTCCTTGCTGTACCGCTATGTCGGGTCGCTGGGCGTGTACAAATGCCCTTCCGACCGGGCGACCACCCGGAGCCCGTGGGGTTCCGGCGGCGGGATTCCCAAGGTGCGAAGCTTGGCGATGAGCTGCTTTATGAACCCGCTTCCGGGACAGGAGCGAACCAGCGGCAGATCCTACCGGAAGCAGAGCGACTTCGTCCTCGGAGCCGCGATGACCTGGGTGACGATCGACGAGAATCCCGCGTCGATCAACGACGGCTGGTTTGTCCACGAGTCCAGAACATCGTTTGTGGATTACCCCGCCTCCTACCACAACAGTGCCGGGGGGCTTTCCTTCGCCGACGGACACTCCGAAATCCGGAAGTGGCGGTCGCCCATGCTCGTGACTTACGGACAGCGGTCCCGGACCGACGCCCGCCTGGACACCATCGATGCAACGTGGCTCTTCGAGCGGACGACAGCCTATTGATCGGCTGACCAAGATCGGCTGATCAACTACTCAGGCTGGATTCGTACGGGCCACCTTCTAGGTCGGTCGAGCGGTTCGGATGGACATCCCCGACGAGATTCCGTCAGTGCCAATCTTTCCGTGGTCGCCGAACCCTTTGACCCACTTCGGGAGGTGCAGACTCGTTGGACACTCCGGCTTGGATCCATTCGCTCCGGACGAAGAGCCTATGGGCCAAGAGGTGGGCCTTCTTGATCCAATCGGATCAATCTATGCAGTCTCACCAATACATGACCGAGTTCTTCGACACGCACGCCCACTTGGATTTTCCGGACTATGCCGAGGATCTGGAGTCCGTGGTGGAGCGTGCCACGGTGGCGGGGATCACGCGGATCGTGACCATCGGGACTACTCTCGAAGGCAGCGCCCGGGCCGTGGCCATCGCAGAGCGTTTTCCGTCGGTGTTTGCGGCCGTGGGTGTCCATCCAGGCCATATGGATGAGTCACCCGATGAAATCCGGCCCGCGCTGCGCGATTTGGCGCGGCATCCCAAGGTGGTGGCCATCGGCGAAACCGGTCTCGATTTCTTCCGCCGCCCGGGTGAGCCCGAACCGGAACCGGTCGCCGATGCCGCTAATCGCCTGAAGCAGGCGTCGCTGTTCCAGCAGCAGTTGGAGGTGGCCGCGGAACTGGGCCTCAACGTCATCATCCACACCCGCGACTCCTTCGCGCCGACCCTGGATGTTTTTCGGCCCTACGCCGCGCGGGTGAAGGGCGTCTTCCATTGCTGGGTGGGTTCGGTGCCTGAGCTTCGCGAGGTCGAGTCATTGGGGTCGCTGGTCAGTTTCACCGGCATCGCCACCTTCAAAAACGGCGTGAATGTGCGCGATGCGGCCGCGGCCGCGACGGGTGGGCACTTCATGCTGGAAACCGATTGCCCGTTCCTGGCCCCGGTCCCGTTCCGCGGCAAGCGTTGTGAGCCGGCCTATGTAGCCCAAGTGGCCGCAGCTATCGCCGAGGCCCGCGGCCTGAGCCTCGAAGCATTGTCCGCCGAAACCTGCACGACTGCCCGACGGTTCTTTCCGAAGATGGGCTGATTTTCTGTGATCGGGGACCTCCACACAAACTGATACCAAAGTTCCTCACGGAGACCGGAGGACTGGCCATAGCCTCGGGTTTTTGCCGTTTTCGAATCCGCCACCGGTGCGGTGAGTCACTCCAGGTGGATGCAACGGTAACCGGAATTGTTCGCCTCAATGAGTGGCCGACCTTCAGGGCCTAGAACGAGCAGGGCGGTAGACAATGCATCGGAGACCGCAGCCTCAGGACCTACAACGGCAGCACAGCGGGCCCGGCGAACGGGTTCGCCGGTGCGTGGATCCAACACGTGGCCCAGTTCCTCGCCACCTTCGGTGAAGGACTTGCCCCAGACTGCGGAGACCGAGAGGGATTCGTCGTGGAGTTCGACCGAATTTGTGACCGCTGGTGCGCTAGGAGGTGTAACCAAGCCTGTCGGTCCGGGTACGGAATCCCGAGGGCCCGGTAAGCCCACCCGCCAAGCGCGTTCGTCCGGAGCCAACCCGCGAGTGAGGATGCTGCTGGTGCCCCCATGCAACAGCGCGTGCGCCACGCCGGCCTCGGTCAGCAATTCGAGGGCCCGGTCCAGGGCGTAACCTTTACCAAGGGCACCGAGGTCGAGTTCCACACCGGGGCGATCGAAGGTCACCGAGAATTCCGAGGCATCGAGACGGACCCGGTGCCACCCTGAGGTGTCGCGGGCCTGACGAACGGCCTCCGGCGATGGCCTGGAGCCAGTGCCACCGACGAACCCCCAAGCCCGCAGCAGGGCGCCCACCGTGATGTCGAAAGCCCCATTGGTGACCTCGGAAAGGACTCGGGCCCGCTCGAGCAAACGGAAGGTACTCGGTGATACCCGGACTGGCCCCACCGCAGCGCCGGCATTCACCCGGGCAATATCCGACAATCCGCGGTATCGGCTGAGGGCCGACTCGAGTGCGTCGACCTCGTCCAGGGCCTCCTCACCGGCAGCGCGCAACCGCTCCGGAGCCTGTCCCCAAAGCACCCACTCGAAGCGGGTCGCCATCGCATGACGAGCGAGGCGAACCGGCTGTGGCATACCTGTGGTATCGGTCATGAGCCGCAATTCAGCGGCCTACGGCCGGGCCGGGAAAGGCCAAACCACCGGATCAGCGGATCTCCACCGCGGGGCTTGTCCTGTCGGCGGGGGTGGGTAGGGTGGGTCTATGGCAAGAGTGCATTCGGTGCTGGCGGCGTCTGTGCTGCTGGTGGCAACAGCGATCGACAGTGTGGCCGCTCTCCCCCGGAAACTGGCGTCGTCGGTCGAACGCCTCAAGGCGGTCGGGCCGGAAGGACAGGGGAATGTGGTGGCCCAGGCCGCCTGGAACGACGTGGCCAAGGCCAAGGCCTCCCAGATCCCCGATTTGATCGTGGCCATGGACGGAGCCAATGACTACGCGCTGAACTGGATTCGTGCGGCGATCGAGGCTGCGGTGCAACGCGAGACGGTTGCCGGATCGAAGCTCTCGGTGAAATCGCTCGAGACGGTCCTGCGCGACACCCGACACCATCCGCGGGCTCGCCGCCTGGCCTTCGAATTGATGCAGCGAGTGGACGCATCGAAGGCTCAGGCAATCCTGCCCGATTTCTTGCAAGATCCCGGTTCTGAAATGCGCCGCGAGGCCGTCGCCCAACTCATGGCCACCGCCGCCCGACAGACCAACGGTACCAAGGCCACCGCGGTGACCACCTACCGCCAAGCGCTCGGGTTTTCCCGAGAAGCCGACCAGATCGAAGACATCGCCAAGCGCCTGCAGGACTTGGGCGACAAGGTCGACCTGGCCAAGACCTTTGGTTGGGTGTCGAAGTGGCAATTGATCGGACCCTTCGACAACACCGGTGAGGCCGGTTTCGCCAAGGTGTACCCCCCGGAAGAACGCTTGGACTTGGGAGCAGGACTCACGGGCAAGAGCGGCCCGGTGAAGTGGTTCCCTTATGAGACCCGCAGCGAATACGGGTTAGTTGATTTCAATCAGGCGATCTCGTCGTTGAAGGGGGCAGTGGGTTATGCAACCGCCGAGTTCTGGAGCGATTCGGCCCGCACCGCCCAAGTGCGTTTGGGCTGCAAGAACGGCTGGAAGGTGTGGGTGAATGGGGCGCTGATCTTTGGTCGTGATGAGTACCATCGGTCGGCCGAGATCGACCAGTATCGCATGCCCGTTTCATTGAAGGCCGGAAAGAACATCCTCCTCGTCAAATGCGCCCAGAACGAACAAACGCAAGACTGGGCCAAAGAATGGGAATTCCAGCTTCGGATCACCGACGAGCAGGGCACCCCGATCGTCTCCACCCGCTGAATCCGTTCCTGAACCTCGCTGACCGACCCACGATCCATGAAACTCTCCCTGCTCTTGACTACGGCCCTTACGTTGGCCGGCTCCCTCGGTGCCGCCGATTGGACCCAATTCCGGGGTCCGAATGGCGACGGACTTTCCAGTGACACCGGCGTGCCGGTACGACTCGATCCGTCTTCGATCACTTGGTCCATCTCATTACCGGGCCGTGGGTTTTCGTCCCCGCTGATTCTTGGAGACAAGGTCTTCGTGACCGCTGGCAGCGGCGCCCGCCAAGATCGACTTCACGTTCTGTGCTTCCGGGTGACGGACGGAGCGTTGCTCTGGGAACGCCAATTCTGGGCCACCGGTCGGACCATGACCCACGAGAAGATCGGCGCTGCAACGCCGACGCCGGCCTCGGACGGCAAAGCGATTTACGCGATCTTTTCCTCCAACGACTGCGTGGCCGTGGATCTCGAGGGTCGGTTGTTGTGGTTCCGCGGGCTGGGCCGGGATTACCCCAACGCGAGCAACTCCTTGGGCATGTCCTCGTCCCTGGTAGTAGTCGATGGCGTGGTGGTCGCCATGGTCGAGAACGACAGCGAATCGTTCACCGCTGGGCTCGATGCCCGCACAGGCGTGAATCGCTGGAAATTGGACCGCCCGAAAAAGGCCAACTGGACTTCGCCGGTGGTCTTCAAATCGCCGGGACAACCCAATCGGGTGTTGCTGCAGTCCTCGCAAGGGGTGACAGCCGTGGACCCGACGACCGGCAAGATCGCCTGGGACCTCAGCGACGGGGCCTCGACTGTGCCCTCGCTCGTAGTAAGCCAGGGCAAGTTGGTCATTCCCGCCAATGGGATCACGGTCGTGGAACCCACCGCGGGCGATGCAAAGCCGAAGTCTGTTTGGCGTTCGGCCCAATTGCGTCCGGGCACCGCCAGCCCGGTGGTTGTGGGTGGTCGCCTCATCACCCTCAATGATGGCGGCATCCTGACGTGTGCCGATGCGCAAGACGGCAAGCGTCTCTGGCAGTTGCGCTTGAAGGGTTCCTTCAGCGCCACCCCGGTGGTCGCCGGCGGGCATTTGTACTGCGTGAGCGAAGACGGCCGGGTGCAGGTGGTGGATCCGTCGAAGGCCGAGGGGGTCGTGGTCAGTGAGTTGACCTTGGAGCAAACGGTCATCGGCACTCCGTCCATCGCCTCGAACTCTCTCTTCGTGCGCAGCGATTCTCGGTTGGTGCGCTTGGGCGGCGCCGCTCTTCGTTGACGCGCTCGATGCTTTCCATCGGCCCGGACTTCAGAAAGATTTCCGCCATGCATTCCCTACGGATCCGCCCCTCTTGGCTGTGGCTCGCCTTGCTCATGCTCGCGGGGTGCGCCTCGTCGGGAGGGCGTACGCAGAATTCCTCCATGAATCTCCACCTGCGATCCCAGAATGGCGGAGCCTCCGGCGTCATCGTAGCCTCAGAGCGCGTGGAGTCGTGGGACCCCCACCGCACCGCCATCATCGTGTGTGACATGTGGGATGACCACTGGTGCAAGTCGGCTTCGTCCCGAGTGGGCGAACTCATCGAACCCATGAACCGGACGCTGGAAGCCGCCCGAAAGAAGGGTGTTTTCATCATCCACGCTCCCAGCAGCGTCACGGCTTTCTATCAAGGAACCCCGGCCCGCGAGTTGGCCCTCAAGGCGCGCCACACTGCGACCCCCCGTCCGTTGGCCACCGCAGAACGCTGGGGGACCCGCTGGTGCTGGCCGGATGCTTCGCGCGAAGGAGTGCTGCCCATCGACGATTCCGACATGGGGTGCTCGTGCAACGGCACCAAGTGCACCGTCCGCGAGGCGTGGACTCGCCAGCATCCAGGCCTACGCATTGAACCGGGCGACGCCCTCACCGACGATGGCCAGGAAACTTGGAACCTGCTCGCCGAGCGCGGCATCGACCATGTCATCTTGTGCGGTGTGCATCTCAACATGTGTGTGCTGGGGCGCCCCTTCGCCATCCGGCAAATGGTCCGCATGGGCAAGCAGGTGGCCCTGATCCGCGACCTGACTGACACGATGTACAACCCGGAACGGCCTCCCGGGGTGGATCATTTCACCGGCACCGACCGGGTCGTAGCGCACATCGAACGGTACTGGTGCCCGTCGTTCACCAGCACCGACATCACCGGCGGGAAGCCCTTCCGTTTCCGTGAGGATCACCGTTGAACGCCACCCGGGACGTTGACGCCTGCAATTCGGGGCGTTTCTGTTGAACCACACCATGGCCAAGTCTGTTGCCTGCCTGTTGTGCCGCCATGAGCGGACCACCGAAATCGATTCCCTCACGCCCGAGGAAATCGGCCGCTTGTGGCACTACTTCGGAGTGACCTTGGGCCCGGAGGCGCAGACGTCATTCCAAGGTGCGTCACGAGTGACCCAGCACCGGTGCGCGGCCTGCGGGTTCGAGTTCTTCGATCCGGTGCTGCCCGGCAATGGGGCTTTTTACACCGACTTACAAACACAGGTGGCTCGGTATTATCCCGGCGACAGCCCGTCGTTCCTGCATGCGATCGACTTGGCTGTTCGAGTGGGTTCGCGCGATTGCATGGACCTCGGATGCGGCGATGGCGGTTTCCTGGATTTGGCCCGCTCCAAGGGCATCGAAACTCATGGCCTCGACCTGAATCCGAAGGCGGTGGCAGCGGCTCAGGCGAAGGGACACGACGTCCATGCTTCGACCGCCGAGGCCTTCGCCCAAAGTCATTCGGGTCGGCAATTCTCACTCGTCACCGCCTTCGAGGTCATGGAACACGTCCCAGATCCGGTCGCGTTCTTCCGTGACGCGGCGCGCTTGGTCGCACCCGGCGGGCATTTGGTGATTTCGGTTCCGCACGGGCAGGGGCTGTATCGTTGGTGGACGCTCGAGCCCTGTCAGTGGCCACCCCATCACATCACCCATTGGCGTCGCTCCGATCTCGAACACCTAGGCCAGCAGCATCAGATGCAGCCCGTTTGGTTCGGTTCCGATCCGTTGAGGGGCGTGCAAGTTCGAATCAGTCTTCAAACTCAGGGAGAATTGGAACACGTCTTGGGTCGAAGGCCCTCGAAGCCGGGTCGATTCTGGACCGAGTTGATGACCTTCCTCTACCGAGCGGGCCTGTGCCGTCACTACCTCCGCTGGGGCACCAGTTTGCATGCGCATTACCGGAAGCCGGTGGGCTCGGAGTCTGCCTGAATTTCCTCGGGTTTGATCCGCCGGTGAAGTTCTCTGACCAATCCCTCACAAGCTGAAATCCGCCGCACCCATCCCCGACTGTGATTCGCTGAAACTCCGGTTGAGCATCTACCTGAATTACTGGCCTCTCCAACGGCGGCGCAACTCCATCAGCTGTCGTGTAGCCCGGAACGACAGCCAGTCCAACCCAGGAGGCCGTGCGGGCAAGGCGCGTCGGGGTAGGGCGGGTTGACTGGCGATGTGTCGGAGAAAATCAGCGAAGGTCGCCCGGTACACCGCCGAGGCGTGACCCTGGACCCGGTCCATGGCCCGGCGCCGGAGCGTTTCAATGCGCGTGGCCGGCCATTGAGCCAGTTCGGTGATCAATGCGGCCAAGGCCGACAAGTCACCGGCCGGATAGACCAGCACGGGATCAACATCCGCAGCGTATCGGTCACCGCCGCTGTCGATGCCCGGATGGATGGGGACCACGCCGGCGGCCATGGCTTCCAGCAGCGCGATGGGAGTGCCTTCGTAGTCGCTCACGAAGAGCAGAGCGTCCCAGCTCGACAGAATGTTCCAATACTCGGTTCCCGATTTGCGACCGTGGAAGACGAAGCGTTTCCGATCCGGCAACTGGCCCTCCAGCCACGACCGTTCCGGTCCATCGCCCAAGAATTCGAGCCGGTAGTCGATCCCGGCTGCATCCAATCGCGAGACCAACTCCGGGATGCGGTCGATGCGCTTTTGTTCGTGGGCGAGGCGGCCGCAGAAACCCAGGCGGAGCGGGGAACCCCATGGCCGGGCCGACCCGAGAAGGGTTGCGGGCGGGTCGATGGGATAAAGCACCCGGAGGAGCCGATCGGGCGACACATCGGGCCGGGCTTGCATCACGCGTTCGGCGATGCGGTCGTTGACGCAGGCGAAGCCGTCGGCCCAGTGGGCGCGGGTCTGCAACTGCTCATCGAGCCCTGGCGTGTCGCTGTGCAAGTACAGAATGCGGCGGGCCGGCGGGAACAAGTCGTCGAAATAAGGCCAGCCCCAGGTCGTGTGGTAGACAACGACATCGGGCTTCCAGTCCGGGAATGCCGCGGCCACCCGTTGGCGGGCCTGACGGATGGACAGGGTGTCACGGAAACCCAGAAACCGAGCGCGCGGCCACCCGGGCGCAGAATCTTCCCAGAAGACCAGGAACCGAGAATCAACGCCTTGGTCCGCGTCGTTTTCATGGTGTGAACGCAACACCGACTCGACACCTCCGAGTCCCGCAAACTGGGTGCCCAACGACAGCACCTTCAACGGCGGCGGTGGGGTCGACTCAGTCCGCCTCATGCACGGGTGCGCTGGGAGTTTTGGCGATGAGTTGAACCCAGACTCGGCCCTCTTGAATTCGGGTGGGGAACGATCGCAGAGGTTTGTCAGGCCGGGTTATGCCAGCTCCGCTGCGAGTATCGTAAGCCCAGCCGTGCAACGGGCAGTGCAGGGTGCATCCGTCCAAGTATCCGGAACCCATGGATCCGCCACGATGCGGGCAGGCGTCTTCCACCGCATGGAAGCCGTCCTCCAAACAAACCAGGGCGATCCGAAGGCCCCGCGCTTCAACGGTTCGGCAGTTTCCCGGGGTCAAGCTCCCGGCATCTGCCACATCGCACCAAGTGTCCATGGACCGAGATAGCCACCGTCGCCGACCGGAATGCAAGCTCACCGAGCAAATCACGCGGAGTGGCCGCAGCGGTTGCCACTTGGCATCAGCCAATCTGAGGGTAGCTTCAGCCTCACTGCCTACCATGATGCGCCATGTTTTGTCCGGGCTTTGCCTGGGAATCCTCACCGCGGTCGCCCAGAACGGGGACAAGCCCGGAGAGACCCAACGCGAAGTGGTTGCCGCGGACCGGATTCCACCGGCTCCGGTACTGTCACCGGCCGACCAAATCCGTACCTTCCGCCTACCGCCGGGATTCTCGGTGGAGGTGGTGGCGGCTGAACCGTTGGTGCACTCGCCGGTTGCCGTGGAGTTCGATCCCCAGGGGCGCTTGTGGGTGGTGGAAATGATCGGCTACATGCCCGACCAAGAGGCGCGCGGTGAAGCCAACCCCACCGGGTCCATCGTCATCCTCACGGACACCGATGGCGACGGCCGCATGGACACCCGCACGGTCTTCGCCGACCAACTCGTGATGCCACGGGCCATCCACCTGACCCATGGTGGCGCATTGATTGCCGAGCCGCCCAAATTGTGGTGGATGAAGGACACCAACGGGGACGGGAAAGCCGACGAAAAGATTCTGTTGGCCAGCGACTACGCCACCCAGAACGACCCGGCGCTGGGGCTCAAATCCAATCCCGAGCACGCCAGCAACGGCCTGCTGCGCAATGTCGACAACTGGATTTACTCGGCCAACCACACAGTCCGCTTTCGCAACACGGCAGGCCCACAAGCTGCGGGTTCAGCACCCACGTGGATCCGCGAAGAAACCGTGACCCGGGGCCAGTGGGGCATTAGCCACGACGATGTGGGCCGGCTGTTCTACAATTCCAACTCCGACCAGATTCGCGGCGATTTGCTGCCGGCGCATTACTTGTCCCGGAATCCCAACCTGAAGTCGACCGCTGGGGTGAATGCGCAGTTGGCCAAGTCCCAGCAAGTTTGGCCCTCGCGTGTAAATCCGGGCGTGAACCGCGGCTACCAGCCCAACACCCTCACGCCCGAAGGAAAGCTCGCCAGCTTCACGGCCGCCTGCGGCCCGTTGGTGTACCGGGGCGACCAGTTTCCGGAGAATTTCCGCGGTGACGTTTTCCTTTGCGAACCGAGCGCGAACCTCATCCGCCGCAACAAGCTGACCGAACAGGACGGGGTGATCACGGCGACCAACGCCTACGAATCCGATGAATTCCTGACCTCCACCGATGAGCGTTTCCGGCCGGTGAATGTACAAAACGGCCCTGACGGAGCGCTCTATGTAGTGGACATGGCTCGAGGGCTCATCCAGCACCGCATTTACCTGACCAGTTATCTGCGCAAGCAAATCGAGTCCCGCGGGCTGCAGGCGCCAACCGACCTGGGGCGTATTTATCGGATCGTCCATTCCGGGAAACTGCTGGACCGCGCGGCGCGTCTACCCGAGAAGCCCTCGACTCGCGACCTGATGGTTCGCCTGTCCAGTGCCAATGGGTTCTGGCGGGACTCCGCCCAACGCTTGTTGGTGGAGAATCCCAAGTCCGATTCTGCCGAGGCCTTGCAGCAATTTGTCACCCAACGCGATTCCACGCCTGCAGTGGTGCGTCTCCAAGCCCTCTGGACACTCGAAGGGCAGGGGAAGTTGAACCTGGAAGCCCTTCTTTCGGCTCTGGACGATCCAGATTCGAAGGTGCGTTCCGCTGCGTTCCGAATCACCGACAATTTGCCCCCGGGCCCGGTGCGGGAAACGGCCGTCGAACGCATGATCCAACGCGCACCGTCCGTCCGCGGAGATGCTCAAATTGCCCTGCTCTGTTCTCTGGGAAACATCGGCACGCCTGCGGCCGACGCAGCGATGCGATTCCTGCTCATGACCGGGCCAGCCACGCCATTGCGTCAAGATGCGGCGATCAGCGGGCTCAAGGGGCGCGAGTTGACCTTCTTGACCCAATTGCTCGGCGACGCCCAGTGCGGGCCAGACAAGCAAGACCATGCTCCATTGGTGTCCAAGCTGGCCCGATGCATCGCGGCTTCGGGGCGACCGACCGAGATTGCGGCGGCCTTGAACCTGGCGGCCAAACTCAAGGACAACGAGTGGCCACTGCCGGCTTTGTTGGACGGATTCGCTGGCCTGGTACCGGTGGCCTCCAAGGGGGCTCCGGCTCCGCGAATCAAGCAGACGGAGTTGGCTGGCGAACCCGAAGGATTGGTGGCGCTGCGTCGTTCCGCCAATGCCGAGATCCTGGGAAAGGTTCTGAAGATCGAGTCGCTCTATTTCTGGCCTGGCAAGTCGGCCAGTGCGGACACCTTGGCCACAGCCAACGTGAAGGCCTTGCCGCCGATCGCCAAAGCCAGTTTCGACCGGGGTCGTGAAATCTATCCGACCATTTGCGGGGCCTGCCATCAACCCCATGGCAATGGCCAAGAGGGTCTGGCGCCACCGCTGGTGGATTCGGAATGGGTCCTGGGCTCGGAACAACGTCTGGTCCGGGTGGTGCTGCATGGCTTGCGCGATGCGATCACAGTCAAAGGAGTTCGCTACGAGTTGAACATGCCGGCCTTGGCCGAGGCTCTGGACGATGCCCAAATCGCCGACTCTTTGACCTACATCCGTCGCGAATGGGGCCATGCCGCCGCGCCGGTTTCAGCGGAGGTGGTCAAAGCCATCCGGACTTTGGAATCGAAGCGCGAGGATTCGTGGACCCAAGCGGAGTTGCAGAAGATCCCGTGAGTTGGCCGTAGGATGGGTTCTCGGAACCGAAGGATTCAGTCAGACCAGGTTTTTGAAATTCCTCCGGAAATCCTTGGTCTTGGCGTATTTCAAATACCGCACAATGTGTGTTATATTCACTTACAGTATCCGCCTGTGGGTGCCTTTCTTTGCCTGACGGTTCCCCAAAGTCGGTCTCTGTCCGATGAACCGCGCCCTTTGTCCGATGAACCGGGCTGACTGAATCAATCGGCTCCAGGAACCCGGATAGCTGAATCTCGAGAAGGTGTGAACCTCTCGAGAGTCTGAGCTCACATTCCCAACAGCATCGAAGGGTTGGCACGATCGTCACCGAGGTGGAATCGCGGGAACGCCTTGAGCGAGATGGTCAGCGCAATCGTGAAGTCTTGAGGCCCGATTCGATTGTCCCGCAATCGGATGCCCAGCCCAACGGTCCAACTCCTTAAGTCCCGATAGATTTGGTACTGCTGCTCCTCCAGTGTTCCGTCGCGTGCCTCGAACTGGTGGACCCCGCGGACAGCCCAGTTCTCATTCAATTTTGCATGGAACCGACTGAAAATCAGGTTGTTGCCGGCGCCATACAAGGTCCAGTCGTCGCGGAGGTATCGGTGCCCGATACTCCAGTCAAACCACTCGGTGGGCGACCAGGTGGCCCGATGATTTGATTCCCTGAACTCGCGGGTGACGGTATTGAACCGTGTTTCGGAGGTTAGCGTAAGCCAAGAACGGGGCGTAAAATCGACCTCGGAATAGAGGTCTGAAAATCGGGTTTGGTCGGTACGCTGTTGGATGCGCCAATCGGTCAGGAGAGACCAGTTCAGTACGTTCTCCACCTGCTCTTCTCGCTTGGTCTGAACCTTGTTCCGGAGACCCAGTCGAACCGTGTTCTGGCTGTCCACTGAATCGATTTGCGTGTAATCCGGAAAATGGATGGGCAACAGCTTTGGGCTGATGAGTTCCCGGTCGAATTGAGGCAATTCGGTCGGGGTGCGGTTGGGTTCCGGCACAAAAACGTAGCTGAACTGGGGCTCGGCGATGTGGCGGGCACCGTTCATGTCGAGCACGGTGCTGGAGTATGTCGGCCAGACTCTCGAGGCTTTGAACCCGACGTCCACGCCCGTGTTGGCAACCCATCGCTCCCGGTCACTGTTCACCGTATTCAGGCCCTCCGGGTCCCCGTAGTAAGTAGCCCGCGCGCCCAACCGGGGTGAGACGTTCAGCCATCCGCCGACGGTATGAGGTGCCACCAACTGATGGTAGGTATCGCCGCGGAAAGCCGCGTAATTGGTGCCGCCTGCCAATGCGTCGCGGTAACGCAAATAGGCCAACGAATTGTCGCTCTCGTAGTAGATCGGCGTCACTCCGATTTGCTGCCGCAGGCCCCGAAGACGGACATCTGGAAGTCGCTCAACCGTTCGGAAGAACTCGTTGACCTGCGCATGTGCCAGGAAGTCGAGGCTCCAATTCGAATTGAGCTGGGAGAACTCGACGAAGGTCTTGGGCTGGGGATCCGTCCGGAATTCCCGCTCAAAGAAATCGCGCAGCACCATCGGATCGCTCTGACCGCGTAGGACGCCCTTGAACTCGAAACCCGAATCATTGGTGATCGAGTGTCGCAAATCGAACCGGTACCGGTCGGGATCGATGGGCCCGTTGAACGAACTGAGCTCCGGAGCCTGATCCTGAATGAAGTAGAACCCTCCCCGCCCCTTGCCCAAGTCGCCCAAGTCATAGGACAGACGCGGACCGCCACCGATGCCCCGGCGTTGGCGGTAATCCAGATCCACCACCGCCGTCAAATTGGTGCTGGCCAACCAGTGATAACTGC
>Ga0247843_1001424_pt1 | contig 48637 bp, 39 predicted proteins | sample LaCruzMarch2017__FD_192420 | JGI IMG/M metagenome (GOLD analysis project Ga0247843, IMG submission 192420) | Freshwater microbial communities from meromictic Lake La Cruz, Castile-La Mancha, Spain - LaCruzMarch2017_8m | ecosystem: Environmental > Aquatic > Freshwater > Lake | place: Spain...
CGCGCTAGGCTGTTGAGGGGCACGGCAGCCGTTTTGGTATCAGCGGTGAAGGTGCCTGTAGCCACAGCGGAGCGCAGTTTTTCGTCCTCCGGGATGCGATCCACATCCTTGGGCAAGGTATCGGCGGGGTTTTCCGGCTGTCCTTGTTTTTTCACTGCTTTTTCGGTCATGCTCTCCACATTGCCTGTGAGGATGTTTCGAATGTTCTCATTGTATCGCCGCGTGGCTTCAATTTCATTTTCAAGATTAGCGACTTTTCCGGTCAGTTCCGCAATTTCAGAATCGCGCGTGAAATCGCCGTAACCAGGGATGTAGCGTTTCAAAGGTGTCCAAATAATGAGCATCGTAACCAAAATGGCCGTGCCAACGATGAGCGTGCTAAGCCCTACATATACAGCCAGGGGCGTGAGTTTGATGGACGTGACCTCCTCGAACGTATCATCGTTCATGATGACAAGGCGGTACTTATCGCGCATCTTCTCCATCAGGCTACGGTCGCCGTCGCCGTGGCTGCGGAAGAAGTTGATGAATTGCTTTAGAAAAGCGAAGAATTTTTGCATTTAAATAGATGATTGGGCGCTCCTTCAAGGGTAAAACCCTGCCTTTACAAGAACAGCACGAATCTCGACCCGTTCTACAAGGTTAAGCTCCAAGAGTTTAGCGGTAGCTTCACCAATACTAGTAAGCGGCATAATTAAACCATCCTCTGTTTCAAAATGGCCAAACCAATTGTGTTTTCGCGGGTGGAACAAGGGCACAAGTTCATCACTAAATTCCAAAACAGTGGCAATGTTTGGTCCTTTCTTCCAATTACAAAAACTGCAACACCACGCAAGATTGTCGGGCAAACTTAGTCCACCATGCTGTACTCCAATAATATGCTCAATATGAAAATCCAAATTTGAAAGCACTCGTGGAATTCTACAGTATTCACACCGATTGCCAGCCCTTTCGATCACGAGATTTCGAAGCAATTTTGAGACGTAAACACTCATTTTTTTACTAGGCGTAAAAGTGCTTGGGCTTTGGCCAATTGAACAAGGTGCTCAATTACCATAAAATGCTCCATTTCTCTGTTTTCTTCGGTGCTCAGACCCTTCGTTTTGTTTTTTTCAAGTAGAAAATTAACTCGCGCTTGCGCTTCCCTAGAAGTTTCGAAAGCCAACACCTTTTTAGGCGACAAGCCTGCCAAAAAAGTAGCTAGCTCGTCCATAACCGAAATCCTTTCTGAAACCATGATTGGCAGTTTTTTACAAAAGTACGGAGTGATGAATAATCATGTAGTTAAATACTGCATTACTACTTCGAACCGCAAATTTCGGAGAAATCCCCGAGCTTTTTCACCCGCATTTCCCAGACCCGTTTTGGCTGCTGACGGTGGGTGCTTTGCCGCTCGTCTATCTTTCCCGGTAAGTCTGCGAAAGGCTGTATTTATGCGCCCTAAATCAATAATTGCATGAAATACACACTAGCACTGCTCCTACTTACCCTGGCCCATTTCTCCCTGTTCTCACAAGAAAAACCGAAATGGGATGTCTCCAACCCATCCGGTGGCGTACCCTACAACGACGTTGAGTTTACTACCACGGAAGGCACCTGGATGTGCCTCGACGTGAGCCCGGACGGCGAAACCATCGTTTTTGATATGCTGGGCGATATTTACACGATGCCCATTGCGGGTGGAACTGCTACTTGTATTCGCTCGGGCCTGGCCTGGGAAGTGCAGCCGAGATTTTCACCGGATGGCACCAAAATTTCCTTCACCAGCGATGCTGGAGGCGGCGATAATATTTGGTACATGAATGCCGATGGATCCAAAGCAAAGCAGATCACCAAGGAAGGTTTCCAATTGCTCAACAATGCCGAATGGGTTGACAATGAATATATTGTAGCCCGAAAACACTTCACCTCTACCCGCTCGCTCGGTGCAGGCGAAATGTGGATGTACCACCTCACAGGTGGCAGCGGTATCCAACTTACCAAACGCAAAAATGACCAGCAGGACGTAAATGAACCTACCGTCAGCCCCGACGGACGGTACATTTATTTCAGCGAGGACATGTATGGTGGCGGCTTTTTCCAGTACAACAAGAATCCGAACACACAGATTTTTGCCATTCGCCGTTACGACCGCGAGGAGGGTAAAATTGAAGAGGTGACGGGTGGCGCTGGCGGAGCTTGTCGCCCACAGATTTCGCCGGATGGGAAATGGTTGGCTTTTGTGCGGCGAGACGACACGAAAACGGTGCTTTGTGTCAGGCACTTAGAGTCTGGTCTGGAGTACCCGATTTATGACGGATTGGACAAAGACCAGCAGGAGGCGTGGACCGTTTTTGGGTGTTATCCGGGGTTTTCGTGGAGGCCGGGAAATGAGGCTATAGTTATTTGGGCTGGAGGCAAAATTCATAATGTGCCTATGAATTTGACATACATTGATCGCCGTATGAACGAGGATGAGATAATTCAAGCCATCGAGTCGAGAAACGGTGTTCGCGAAAACAAGGCTCGTTTCATACCATTCACCTGCAATGTAAAAACCAAAGTCGCCGAGACTTTGCGCTTTGAAAACAAGGTTTTTGAAAATGAATTTACGGTAAAGGCCATTCGCAATGTGATTACCTCAAATGATGGTAAAACCTTAATTTTCAACGCCGCAGGGCACTTGTACCGTAAAAATTTACCGGACGGTAAGCCTGAAAAAATTGCCGGAGACGAAAACAATCTGGCCGCTGAACCGGCCTTCTCCCCCGATGGGAAAACGATCGCTTACATCAGCTGGAGCGACGAAAGACGGGGCGGCATTCAACTGCTAAATATTGCTAAACCCCCAGGCATCAAAGGCCTCGGCAATTATATTTACCGCACCCCATCTTTCTCTCCAGACGGCAAACAAATCGTCTTCCGAATCCAGGATGGCGACGATGAATTGGGACCAGCGATGACTGCCAAGCCAGGCATTTACATTATGGATGCAAATGGGGAAAACCAACGATTCGTAAGCGATCAGGGCGAAAATCCCAAATTTTCCCCCGATGGCCTGCGCATTTATGTTCAAACCGGCGGCGCACTTTTCGGCGCCTTGGATAAAAGCCTGAAGTCTTACGACCTCACTGGCAAGGATGAAAAAGTACACGTCAAGTCAAAATACGCGCATTCCTTCACGATCTCACCGGATGGCAAATGGTTGGCATTCATCGAGTTGCACAAGACCTACCTCTGCGCGTTTCCACAAATTGGCAAAACACTCGACCTCAGCGCCGACACCAAGGCCATTCCCGCTACTTGTGTCAGCCGTGACGCCGGCTACAACCTGCACTGGAGCGGCGACGCGCAAAAACTGCATTACACGCTGGGCGAGGAGTATTTTACGATTGACCTCAAGGACAGATTCACTTATCTGCCTGGAGCGCCCGATTCACTGCCAGCGCTGCCAGAAGCGGGTTTAAAAATTGGCTTGACCCTTTCAACAGACAAGCCCGAAGGCACCGTTATTTTTGAAAACGCCCGCATCATCACCATGGAGGGCGACCAGGTGATTGAAAATGGGGCGATCGTTGTTTACCAAAATAAAATCGAATCCATCGAAACCATGAAAGCGTACAGTAGCAAACGTGTAAAACGTGCTGCGCCGGTAAAAATCATTGACTGCAAAGGCAAAACCATCATGCCCGGCATCATTGATGTGCACGCACACCCCGGCAATTTTCGATACGGCCTCAACCCGCAAAAACAGTGGGAATATTACGCCCAACTCGCCTACGGGGTAACAACCCAACACGACCCCTCAGTGAATTCCGAGATGGCTTTTTCCAATGCTGAAATGCTGAAAGCGGGGCGTATGGTCGGGCCGCGCTTGTACTCCACGGGCACGATCCTCTACGGTGCAGACGGGGATTTTAAAGCTCCCATCAATTCCCTCGACGACGCGCGTTCAACCCTGCGCCGCACGAAGGCCTGGGGGGCGTTTTCTGTAAAAAGTTACAATCAGCCACGCCGCGAACAACGCCAGCAGGTCATCGCTGCGGCCCGTGAATTGAATATGCTGGTGGTGCCGGAAGGTGGTTCGTTTTTCCACCACAATCTCACACAAGTTGTTGATGGTCACACAGGTATTGAGCACAACATCCCGATTGCGCCTCTGTACAACGACGTGGTGACCCTGTGGGGAAAAACCAAAGTACACAACACACCCACGCTCATTGTAAACTACGGCGGACTCAACGGAGAATATCAGTGGTACCAAAATTCAGAAGTTTGGAAAAAGAAACCGCTCCTGAATTTTACGCCTAAGCACATCCTCGACGAACGCAGTCGCCACCGCACCATGGTGCCCGAAGCGGAGTATCAGAACGGCCATATCCTGGTATCCAAATCTTGTACCAAGCTTCAAAATGTAGGGGTCAACATAAACCTCGGCGCACACGGTCAACTTAATGGACTGGGTGCCCATTGGGAACTTTGGATGATTCAACAAGGCGGCATGACCAACCTGCAGGCCCTGCGTTGCGCCACGCTCAACGGGGCAAAATACCTGGGCATGGACAAGGAGATCGGCTCCTTGGCTGCAGGCAAATTGGCCGATCTCATCATTTTGGACAAGAATCCTTTGGATAACATCCAAAACACAGAGAGCATCCGCTACGTCATGGTCAATGGCCGCTTGTATGAAGCCGGAACCCTGAATGAAATCGGGAATCACGACAAAAAACGCTCAAATTTCTGGTTCGAGCAGCCCGGTAGCCAGACCAGCGGCGCAGGGATGCAGCATACCTGTCACGAGCAGAAGTGCGTGTGTGGGCACTAATAATTAAACCGCAAAATTTAAAACAGGAAAACCGCAAAATTTAAAACCGTTCATTTGATCCGAAGAAGGTTAAAACCTCTTTTATTCGAAATCAAGTGCTTCATTCGGTTATACATTTTGCGGTTTTCCTGTTTTACATTTTGCGGTTTATTTTAAATTCTATGACTTACGATCTCCTCATCATCGGCGGCGGCCCCATCGGGTTGGCCTGCGGCCTGGCTGCTCAAAAGGCGGGCCTGCGGTATCTCATTTTGGAAAAAGGCGCTCTGGTCAATTCCTTGTACCACTACCCGGTCAACATGACTTTTTTCTCCACCTCCGAGCGTCTGGAGATTGGGCATGTGCCTTTTGTGTCGAACAATGCCAAGCCGACGCGCAATGAGGCATTGGAATATTACCGCAGGGTAACGGAGTCCAAGCAATTGAATCTGAACCTGTTTGAAAAGGTCATGGCCATCGAACGGGTAAAATCGGACTACCGGGTAAGTACCGAAAAAGCCGAATACAAAACCCACAACGTAGTGTTGGCCATGGGATTCTATGACCTGCCCACACGGCTCAACATTCCCGGCGAGGACTTACCTAAAGTGACGCATTATTACAGCGAACCCCATTCCTATTACCGCCAAAAGGTGGTGATTGTGGGTGCCAACAACTCCGCCGTAGATGCCGCGCTCGAAACCTGGCGCAAAGGTGCGGAAGTGACCATGGTCGTGCGCAAGCCCGAAATTGGTACCAGGGTGAAATACTGGGCAAGGCCCGACATTGTAAATCGCATTCAGGAGGGCTCTGTGCGAGCCTATTTTGGGTCTGAATTGATGGAAATTCGAGAAAAATCAGTGGAAATTCAAACACCGGAAGGAAGGATTACCATTGATAACGATTTTGTAATTATCGCAACGGGCTATCAACCCAATTTCGAGTTTTTAGAGCGCATTGGTGTTGAACTTTCCAAGGATGAAAAACGCTACCCCAAATACAACCCAGAAACCCAGGAAAGCAACCTGCCCGGACTTTATCTAGCCGGAGTAATTTGTGGCGGCATGGATACCCATGTGTGGTTCATTGAAAATTCGCGGGTACATGCCGAGCGGATCGTGGCGGATATTGTAGGGAAGCAGTAAAGAGCCCTGTTCAGATGTAAAACTGACATTCCCGCTGACATTTTGTCTGAAATTTTATTGCCGTCAGATTCAGTATAGCTATAAAAACGGCCTTGGCATCCCGATTGCTAGGTCGTTTTTTGTCCCCAATCAGTCCTTACTGTTTCCAAAAGCAAACCTAAAATTGTTATTCACAAAATTCAATTTTCCGTTATGCAACAAGATTTGAGCAACTATCCAATGATGCCCGAAAATTGGGATGAACAGCAGTATCTTAAAATGACCGCCACCGTAGTGTTCGTTTTTATGGGGCTAACCCTGCTGTTTTACTTGCTGAATCGAATGTAGAAGTGTGGCACACTTAATTTCAATTTAAACCGCAAAATTTAAAACCGTTCACCTTGATCGGAAAAAAGCTTAAATATTTCTTTTTCACGATCCATATTGGGCACGGTTTTAAATTTTGCGGTTTAAAATTCCCCTAAATCTTCACCCCAATCGTTACCACCACACTCCTCCCATCCGAGGGCCACACCCCGGCACCAGGATAGAACGTCGGGCGTTTGGTGAAATAATGCTCGTCGAGTAAGTTGTTTACGTTGAAACGAATGTTGAGATTGCGATAACGATAAGAAGCATTCAAATCCAGCAGACCATACGAAGGCACAAGGCCAACCGCACCAGTTGCTGAAGGCTCCACCGTATTCAAAGGATCGGCGAATGATTCAGCCGTGTAGCTGTAGAGCAAGGAGGCGCTGAGGTTTTTATACCGAACATTCAAGCCGTTTCGGCTGATGATTTCGGGCACACTTTCCACTTTTTTACCCTTTATACTGCGATTTTCCTTGCCGTTGATGCGGATGGAGTCACCCAGGTATTCGGCATTGAAATAGGAGGTAGAACTGAAAACACTGGCAAAAACTTCTTCGCCCAAGTAGAAGCCATATTCTGCAAACATCTCCAAGCCGAAGGTGCGCGAATCGCCAATATTGGTGCGGTAAAGGATGAAAGTATCAATGTCTGCATCGTACTGTGCAAGATTACCCAAACGATTATTGTATTGCAATGCGAATGCACCGATGTCCCATTTAAAGCCGCCTGCGGTGCCGCGCCAGCCCAATTCAGCATTGTAACCAAAGGCGTCTTCCAAACCTTTGTCCACTTTTTCATACACGTTCCCGGGAATGATGTCTTTGAAAATTACAGGTCGGTAAGCTTGTGAAAAGCCGGCGTATAGGGATTGGCGTTTGCCCACAGCATACTCTGTGTTAAGCCCAAACAGTGGAAACTTGTGTTCGATGGTGTTGGGCAGGTCTTTGTCGTCGTCGTAGTAAGTCGTGGTGCCTGACAACCTGGAATCGCCAGATTCGTAGCGAATGCCAGGACTTAAAGAGAACTTTGGACTGATTTGGAATTTGTTTTCCAGCGAAATGGCTACGTTCTGACTTTTCAAATGCAAGTCGCGCCCCCAACCAACTGGCTCAATACTCAGGTCGAAGTCAGTGCCCGTGGTGCCTTTGCCTTGTTGTCGGCGGTTCAGGTCGTTGTTGATATATTGTACCCCCGCAGCAAGGGTAGAGGTTTGGCCAAACAGCGAATAAGTTTGCAACAACCGCAATTCAGAGGTATAACTGTTGAATGCATCAATATCCACCTGCCGCCCGGCATACTGAAGCGTTGCGGGGTTAATGGCATCCACGATGTTGGCTGTCCGGTCGAATTGTACGCTTCGCCGTTCGCCTAAAACAGCAGAACTCGTCCAACTCACGCGCGTTCGGGGGCTTATTTTCCACTCAGCCGAGAGGGACGGGACGTAGATTTCAGGGTTGAAATAATTGCGTGCCCGGGTGGATTGGCGTGGGTCGGCCTCAAACATGGCATCGGTGAGCGGGCCAGGGATTTGATAGGTGTAGTTAGAGCGGAGCAACTCAGCTTTCAAGGCGAAATTTTCCGTTGGCGAATATTTCAACATTGCGCCCTGTCCATCGTAGTCCGATTCGCTGTTCTCGCGATAGCCATCCGAAATCCGTTTGCTGTAATAAGCGTAATATTGAAGTTTGCCAACTTTTCCGCCAATGGCATTGTAACTGCTGATCAGGCCATAAGAACCAACGGAGTTAATACTTTCCAGACCAATATTTTTGGTGGTATCCGGTGTTTTCAAAACATAATTGAGCATCCCGCCGAATTGTGCGCCGTATTGCAAAGCTCCCGTACCCCGCACGAGTTCTATGCGGCCAATTGCTTCCATGGGTAGGCTGAAATGGCTGGCTGGATAGCCGTAAATGTCAGAGTTTGTCATGATCCCGTTGGCGCGGATGTTGAATTCCCAGCCACGGTGGGGGTCGAGGCCCCGGGTGCTGATATTGGTCTGGTTGCCCGTGCCATCCATGTCGTACACGAACACACCCGGGATTTTGGCAAAAATCTGGCGCGGCGTTTTTTCGGCTACGTTGGCATCTATGTTTTCAAGGCTGATTACTTCACTTTTTTTGCCCGACCAGAGGTAGGTGCCGCTTATCTGTGGAAGCCGCTCGATGGTGGGGCGCTGGCCGCGAATTTTGAGTTCTTGCAATAAAACTTGCTGGAGAGAGTCCACGGGTGTCTGAGCAAAGGCTTTAGACGTAATAAACAAGGCAGCGAGACCTAAAAAGATTAAGCTTTTCATGATGCGTATTTGTTGTTTCAACAATAAAGAACGAAGTGTTTTTCCACCGCAAAGGACTGAAAAATGAGTTTTTAAAATGCTGTATTTGCATTAAAAAGCCCTTAAAATCATTTCTTTTTCTTCAAAATTTGGGATGGTTGGGCTGCGGAGGTATTCCGGTCAATGGGTTGACCTTGCACTTCAACCAAGGTATCCATATCATATTTGGCCTCGTAAATGAGCGCTCCCGTGGAGCTCCACTTGCGTAAATAGCCATGTTTTTTATCGTCTTTGAGTGTGGTGATAAACTGGATTTTTCCATCCTCGTACCAAAGGGTGTCGCCCCCTTGTTTTTTGCCTTGTTCGTAGTGTTGGACTTCTTTTACACTACCATTGGGATAATAAATAACCGTACGCCCCGCTTGTTCGCCCTGGACAAAATACCGCTCGGCCATCAGTTTGCCGTCGTTGTAATAGTCGGTCATTTTACCTTCTTTTTTGCCATTCACGATGTTAGAACGGCGCGAAACCTGGCCGTTTTCAAAGCGTTCCAACCGTTCATAGGTGGTTGATGCAGGGTTTTCACAAGCGTTTGCCAGCAATAAAGCAGCAAAAAGCAAAATAGAAACGACATATCGAGGGTACATCATTTTAGAAACGGTTGTGTTACAGCGGTTTAAAAAAGAGGCCGCCAAATGAATGACGACCTCTCTCTTGGTATTGAACTTCCTTGGTTTGACTTACAAATATGATATGCACTTAGTTTTTCCAGGGCAGTGCGTTCACCTTGCGGCCAATAACGGTACCAAAACGTACTCCTTCGTCGCAGTCCATGCGGAAGTGAACACCCAGTGGCACTCGAGACCAGGCATTTTCCTGAGCCATTTCAAAGAAACTGCCGAATGAGCGCGGTACGCCCTCGAACTCGGTGCGGTTTTCGTGACATTTGTCGGTCATGGCATATGCGTAGCCAAACACATCGCCGAGGATTTCAGCACCAGCGCCGCCCATGGTAGAGTGGCCTGATGGGTAAGCAGGGAAAGAAGGAGTAACCCCTTCTTCGCCGGTCATAGGGTTAAAGAGCGCTGGTTTCCAGTTGGGGTCCATCACGCGATTGATATAGGTTTGTGGGCGTTCTACATTGTAGTGATACTTTGATTTCCAGCAGCCAACAGCGGCGTCGTTGAGCGCGATGCCCATTTTCACGGTCATAAAAATGGCCGTTTCGAGGTTGCTGTCTTCAAGTTTCAACACTTGGTCACCGATTGCAAGCCAGCGTGGTCCAGGGCTAAAAGTGAGATTCAAGAGGTCATCACTCCAGAATTCGCCCACCCATTCGTCTTCGTAAGAAAGGCTTGGAGTATTTTGAGCATAAACCTCCAATGCCTGAGAATAGAGGTCAGAAGTTGGGCTGGCGCTGTAAGGAAGTGGTTTACGGCAGATTTTGTCGCTTTCACCTATAGCGAAAGTGCGAGCACTACCCCAAACACCACCCATGGGTTTGCCTGGGCCCGGGAACGTGGGCTTCCAGTCGCCATCCTTGCTATAGTGCTCTTCCCAGTTGTAATTTTGGAAAGGATCAAGGAAGTGGTTGTGGCCTATATCATCCCCTTTGGAGTATTCCCAAACAGCGGCAGCGACTGCTTTGCCAAAATCCTTCGAGCGAGACCACACTTCTTCGCCCACTGCTTGTTTTGCACGATCATCATAAAATGCTTCTAAACCTGTTATGTCCTGGAGTTGTTCTGCGGTGGCGTTGATGAAAAAGCGCGGCATAAGATAGGCCCTCGAAGTATTGATAACCGTCGGCCAGTGGTACTGTTTGCCAGTTTCAGCATCCGGGACAATAAGCCCGGCGTAGAGGGGTGATATCGAATTGTAGCCGGGCATCGCAGAGATGCAACCCTCATAGTCAGCAAGACCCATGTAGGCAATCGCACGGGGAGCAGGGCCAGGACGGTAGCCTGCGGCGTAGCGTTCGATTTCAAGGAACAACTGGTTCCAATCGTAGACTACGTCATTGGGTAGGATCTTTGGCAGGTCGCCTTCGACAACAGTCGTCGGATCCTCGGGTGTTACATTCTTACAAGCGGGCATCAAAAAGAGGCCGCCGACCACAAGGGTCAAAATAGGCAGGGTGTAGATTTTTAAAAAGCGCATGACTTTTTAGTTAGATTTTTAGTTAAACAATTATTACCTTGCGGGAGGCGCAGCAAAGGTCAGACCAAAAGACCCCTACAGGAGCTTATTTAGATTAAAATGGGATTAAAATAGCGCATATGGTCAACGATTTCTCTGATTTAGAAGAGTTGGTACGATGCTTGAACATTCAATTAATATTATGAAAGTTCTACTAGTTGAAGACGAACCCAAAATGGTGCGCTCCTTAAAAAAGGGGCTGGAGGAGCATCTGATTGAAGTGGACGCCGCCATGGACGGTGCAGCCGGCGGCCGCCTTGCGGAGACCAACGATTATGCGGTCATCATCTCCGATGTAATGATGCCGGAAATGAACGGCCTCGAAATGCTGCGCAAATTGCGGCAAAGCGGCAACCAAACGCCCGTCATACTGCTTACGGCGCTCGGCCAAACCGACGAGAAAGTGCTGGGTTTCGAGGCGGGTGCGGACGACTATTTAACCAAGCCTTTTGAATTCCGGGAATTGCTCATGCGCGTCCGTGCATTGGCACGAAGGACACCTTCCAACTACCTACAGCCTACTACCATATTGCGTTTTGCTGATGTGGAAATGAATTTGGAGAAAAAAGAGTTCCTCCGGGGCGGGCAACGCATCCAACTCACGCCACGCGAGTTTGCCCTCATGGAATATTTATTGCGCAACCCCGAGCGCGTCATTTCAAAAGCAGAAATCTCGGAGCGTGTATGGAATCTGTCATTCGATACGGGCACAAATTTCGTGGAGGTATATTTCAATTTTTTGCGCAAAAAAGTAGACCGGGGATTCCCCAAAAAACTGATCCACACACAGTTCAGGATCGGCTATATGCTTCGGGAAGAAGACGAATTGGAAGAATGTTGATGGGTAATTGGTATATTGGTGATTGGTCACCAATATACCAATTACCAATATACCAATCACTCAAACTATGCAAATCAGGACCAAACTTACCCTTCAATTCATAGTACTCGTGGCAGGTATGCTACTCTTGTCGCTATGCTTTATATATGTGAAGTTCCGCCAAATGACGGAGGATGAGTTCTATGACAGTCTGCGCTCCAAAGCCCTGATGACTGCTGAAATGGTACTGCACGACGAGGCCAATCTGCGCCCGCTCAGCGAGACAGCCACCCTGGAAGCAGAAAGCACCGTACTCCCGTTCCGGGAAAATGTGATGATTTTCAATGCCGATATGCAGCGCGTTTTTGCCTTTAACCGGGCCGACGAACCACTTCCCTTCAAGACCTTGGTCAACTTAAAAGCAGGGGGCGAAACCCGCTTTTTAGATGGCAAACTCCATGCCTTAGGCTTGGTTCACAAAAGTCGGAGTGGTCGGGAATATTTAATTGTGGCCGAATCGGTGTTCAATTCTGAGGAACTAGCCCATCTTCGCAACATCCTGCTCGTCACCTTCTTTTTGTGCATCGGGTTGGTCGCTGCTGGTGGTTGGTTTTATGCCGGACAAGCTATGTCGCCCGTGGCAAGCATCGTCAATCAAGTAGACGGCATCCTGCCCTCCGACCTCAGTGCCCGTTTGGAAGGCCAGAATAACCGCGACGAACTCTCGCGTCTGGTTTTTACCTTCAACCGATTGCTTGACCGTATCCAGTTTGCCTTTCGGATGCAAAAGAGTTTTATTTCCAATGTCTCTCACGAACTGAAAAACCCGCTCTCCGTCATTATTGCCCAACTTGAAATCGCCCTTGACAAAAAAAGGGACAACGAGGAGTATCAGGCTACTTTAAAATCTGTGCTCGAAGATTCCCGGGAACTCAGCGACGTGACGGAAAAACTCCTGCAACTCGCCAGGGTACATTCGGAAGGCGCCAATATCGCCTTCGAACTCGTGCGGCTCGACGAGGTGATGCTCCAGACCCGTGCTTCACTGCTGCGCCTGCACCCCAATTACCACATTGCTTTTGACATTGTCGGATTTCCTGAAGACGAAGAGCAACTTTGTGTTCGGGGCAATGAACCGCTCCTGCGCTCTGCTTTTCAGAACCTGATGGACAACGGCTGCAAGTTCTCGCCCGAGAAAAAAGTGGACGTGAAAATCCATTTCGAGCCGAGCGGAAAACACCGGGTAGAAATCGCAGACCGGGGGCCTGGTATCCCTGCGAAAGATTTGCAACTCATTTTCCAGCCTTTTTACCGCAGTTCTCAAAGTATCCACGTGCGCGGCTCGGGCATTGGGCTTTCACTTGTAGACAGTATTATGAAGATACACCAGGTAGCGCTCGATGTGGTGTCCACGCAAGGGAAAGGCACTACTTTCAAACTAAGTTTTCCGGCATTGACCGCTTGATAATACACTGTTTTTAAAAAAGCAGCCATGAGAAACCGGTTTTTCAACTCCACAAACTTCCAAAAAACGCGTTTAAAAAAAGCCGTCCAACGATTGCTTGCAGTCATGGTCTTGGCCAGTATGTTGGCTGCCCAAAATTGTAGTTACGACGATCTGGATGAGCCCTATGAATATCGAAGCGCCACAGAGATTGCCCTGGCCTGGAATCGCCTTGGCCTTGATTTGGAACGCCACACCTTGGGATTTCGTCCTCCCGTGGCCGCTCGGATGTTTGCATATGTCGAAATGGCTGCTTATGAGGCTTCACTGCCTGGATTGCGCGACTATATCTCGATGGAATCTTACGTTTCCGGTTATGAAAAGCCCGACACAAAATTTGGGGAAGGACAGTTTTATCTGCCAGCCAGTTTGAATGCTGCTTATGCGCAGATGCTCCGCCATTTTTTCCCGACGGCTCCCGCCAGCTTTCAGCAACAAATTGATGATTTAGAAAAAAAGAACGCCCAAGCTTTTTTAGCAAAAACCAAGGAGGCGCAGACAGAACAATCTGCAGCATTTGGCAAATTGGTGGCCAGTAAGGTATGGGCCTGGTCAAAAACAGACCGTGAAGGAAACGAGGGAAACCTGTACAACTACGACCATGGCTACGAACCAAGCGTTTGCAAAGGTTGTTGGCATCCAACGGGTGAACATCCTTCACCTGCGTTGTTGCCTTACTGGGGAAGAGTAAGGCCCTTCGTCATTGAGATTTCTGAGATCCCCATCAAAAACCCGGTTCAGTACGAAGAATCTCCCGGCTCTAAGTTTTATACAGAAGCCATGGAGGTGTATTCCGTGTCGAAACCGCTGAGCAAAGAAAACCGTTGGATTGCCGAATTTTGGAGCGACGACCTGCCTGGCCTCACCATGAGTCCGGCAGGACGCTGGATTTCCATTACTAACCAGGCATTTGAAAAAGCCCGCCCACCCTTTCCTTTGGTGATAGAAACGTACCTGAAAACAGCACTGGCACTTTGCGACGCAGGTATCCTCGTCTGGAAAGGCAAGTATGAATACAATTTAGAACGACCTGAAACGTATATCCGCGAACGCATAAACCCCAATTGGAAATCATTGCACGAAACCCCCTCTTTCCCAGCCTACCCGTCTGGTCATGCCGCTTTTGGGGCTGCTGCTGCCGAGGTATTGAGTGAATCTTTAGGGCGAAAATTCCAACTCACTGACCGTACCCACGAAAATCGCCCGGAGTTTGCCAGTACGCCGCGCACTTACCCTTCCTTCGCAGAAATGGCGCAGGAAAACGCCGCTTCGCGAGTGTTACTCGGTGTACATTATCGCATGGACTGTGAGGAGGGCCTTCGATTGGGCAAGATTATCGGTCAAAAAGTGGTGAATTTGCCGCTAAGGCGGAAGGAGGCTGCGGTGATGAAGAGATAAATGCTTCATCAAATGGAGTTTGTACCTTTGACTTCAAATTCATCACCGATGATAAGCAAACTCTACATCGAAAATTTTCGGAGTATAAAAAAGGCAGAATTGCCTTTGGGAAAAATTACCGTGCTCACAGGGGCAAACAACAGTGGGAAGTCGAGTCTGCTGTATGGATTTTTTGTACTGCGGGATTTTGTAAAAAACCCCAATCAATCGCTAGAACAGTTATTTACACTGCCCTTTATTAGTTTGGGTGGGTTTGACGAAGTAATTTGTTCAAAATGCAAATTAGATAATCCAATTAACAGTTTGATAAAGATTGGAATAGAAACCACTGAAAAAGAAGGCGAAAGTCAAAATTATCAAATTGTTTTAGGGGAAGGAAGTACTACCATAAATAGCTGGTCGAATGGCAAATATGAGCATAGGGCCTCTCTTGCCGTAGGATTACCTTATGTTGGTAATATTGAACGATCTTTTATTGGAAAAACAAGATTCGGTGAAGAGTATAAATATAAATGGAATGGAATTTCTTCTGCCTTTGGATCAGACCCACTGTTTTCAAATTGGATTGACTATCCGGTGTATCAGCTCTATCGCAGCGATTTCGTCCCGATCAAAAGAGGCTTTACAAAACCGTATTACTCGAAAATACCCTTAACGGGTGAAAATAATACAGAGGAAGAAATTGCCACATTATTAGCTACTAACGATAATGGAAGAGCAGACACTTTAAATGCCGTCAATACTTGGTTCGAGGAAATTACTGGCAAAACCCTACAGGTTAATTCCAATGGGATTCCAGGTGTCTTCAGCCTTTCTGTAGAAGACTTGAAAACTAAGCAGCGAAACTTCTTGGTTAATGAAGGTACTGGTGTTAATCAGTTAGTTACTATATTGGCAAAAACATTCCAATATAATAATTCCTTTATGTGCATTGACGAGCCCGAAATACATTTGCACCCAAGTATGATACGAAAATTGGCTGATGGAATTGTCGAAATAGTCAATGAATTTGGGGAGGAACAATTCTTAATTTCTACTCATAGTGAGCATTTCATACAAAGTCTGCTTATGCAAGTAGCGTCAGGTGCCATTTCACCAGAGAATTTGAAAATATACTACTTGTCAAAAGATGAAGACGGGCTAACATCCATTGAACATCAGCCCATCAATGAAAAAGGTCAAATTGCAGGTGGCCTCTCACACTTCTACGAATCGGAACTGGCGGACTTGCAATCTTTTTTCAAACTTGTGGATTAAGTCATGCATTTGGTTGTAAACGAATGGCTTCCACAATATTTTTTACCCTCGGCAACTCGGGCGGAAAAGTTATTGTTGCAACAATTTTTGCAGTGTTTCATTGAACGCGGCGACAAGATAGTTGTCCGCAGGCCTTCAGAATTTAATCGAAAAATTTATCGATACGCCAAAGACTTACAAGCAAATTATGAAGCCGTTACCCCCATTCGAAATTTTATCAAACTGATTCTGGAAGACAGCAAGCGATGCGAATTTGTAGATGACGAATTTTTCAACTTGCCTGCTGCTATTGAAGCAAAATTGAAGCGCCCAGCAGATTCTCCGCTTACGAACTATGAAAGCGACCGCTACCTATTTGAAGCAGCACTCCAAACAGAAGAAAAAATCATTGTGACCACCGATGCAAAATTAGCTGCCGTGATGGATGATGAAAAGGTATTCAGGGTTGTTTTACTAGACGATTTTCTTCAGACATATTGTACCGCCAGATTGTAGAACCCATGCTAAAAATCTACCACAATACCCGATGCGGCAAGAGCCGTTGTGCTTTGCAGCTTATCGAAAAATCTGTTCAGGCTTTTGAAGTAATGGAATATCTAAAAAGCCCGCCTATTGTGGTGTTAAATAGGAAAGCTTGGGTGGCCAGGGATGATGAGAGTCTTCAGGAAATTGAGACTGCTATAAGGGTTTAAAATATTGGGGTCTCCGAACTAGTGAGGGTGCGACTTGAAGTCGCGCCCCCACTATCATTCAGCAGTGGTACGGACTTAATCTTTCCTGTTTTTATACGTCAGCCCAAAAACAAAGTCCCCTGAAAACAGCAACAGTATCATGTTGAAGAATGCACTTGCCCACCATTCGGGCTTGTAAAAACAGGCCATTCCCAAAAAGAACAGCGCCAGAGCAGCCGTGGCAACCACTATTTTTCCGATCCAATTTGATCTCCATAAAAAGGGCGCCAATGCGAGGAAAAAGGCCGTGATGGCGAAAAATTTCAAAGCCATCCAAAATCGCAATGGCCCGAAAATTTCAGAAAAATCATTGCTTCCTGCCGCCACTTGCACAAAAATCTTCTTCAACTGCATGTTTTCCATTACATCAGAAAATGCTGCAAGGAGGGTCAAAATAGCTGGTAAGCCAAAGCCCGTGCCTTGCAAACGCTTACATTGAAACGCGAAGAGCAGCATAAACGAACCATAAGCGAAGATGTATAAAAAGTCAAGGTTGGTAGACCAATTAAGGTTGCCAGCCTTTGCCTTGCGTATGGATTCTTCAGGCTCCGGCAGGTTAAAAACTGCGTTAATGATGGACGTATCCAGCGCAAATTCTAGGGCTATGATGGGTTTAGAATAGCCATCCGGGGTAGCAACTTTGGCTTCCACGATCTTATAATCCATGGACAAGCCTATCCACAGAATCGCCACCATGGACAATGCACTCAACAGGAAAAAAGGACGGTTTTTCATAAGCGGAATTTTCTTGCAAAAGAAGGAAGTTCTGGGTCACCGGGCTGTGGTTTGAGGGTGCGAAAACTTATTTTTCAAAAATCTCCCCACCCCCCTTGCGCAGTATTGTTTTTTAGAAATAACTTTGCGAATCAAAGTAATTTTTAAAATGATAAACCTAAATGCGTTCCCAGTCGAACTCCTCGACCAATCTTCTCAGCCAGAAGCGCTATCCGAACGCTACAATCCCTTGAAAGAAAATGACCCGCTGGTGCAAATCGCCGCTGCCATCTCGCCCCAGCCTGATTTGGATGAAACGGAATGCCGTAAAATCAACGCTGCGCAATACAACGCTCGCCTGGTCAGGGAAGGCAGTCTCTGGAGCGGCGATGACCTTCGGACGACCGATGTAAAAAACACGGTTATGCTGGTATCTTGGAGAAAAAAGGTACGCCCAAGTACTACACGGCCTGGTGGTTCGACAATGGCAAGGAACGCACGGTGAGCCAAGCCCGCTGGCGTTGGCTGGATGCCGGTGGTGCGCCCGGATTTTCACTCGTGAATGTGACGGCGAGTGATTGGGAAACACTTAAAAGGCAGATAGAAAAAATGACGCAATAACTAATGACGCAATGACGACCAATGACGCAATGACCAACAATGCACTCGGCTACTTCGGCCCAGCATCCATCACCTGGGAACTTTACCGCGAGTCGCTCACATTGGCTGGCGGGGTCAGGGCCTTATTGCTTCAAGTAGCGCACCCCGCCGTAGCAGACGGGGTGGCACGTTATAGCAATTTCAAAACCGACCCATTTGGGCGTGGCTATCGCACGTTTGCAGCCATGGCGATGATTTATTTTGGCTCAAAAACCCAGGCAGAACAAACTGCCCAACGGCTTTGGCGCATGCATTCTGCTATAAAGGGAGAAGCCCCCAATGCCTACTCTGCCAACGACCCTCAATTGCTTTTGTGGGTATTGGCGACGCTGACAGAAACTACCTTGCAAGTCCATAAACGCATGCCTTTGCCTGATTTGCCGCCCGATTGGCAGGAGCGTTTTTATGAAGAAAGTAAGGTAGCGGCACATTTGCTGGGCATCCCTCAAGATGTTTATCCCTCTGATTTACAAGCATTTGAGCAATACTTCAAAACAATGCTGGAAGGAGATTTGCTGGGTAGTACCGACACTTGTCGCGAAGTGGCCCAGTCTATAGTCCGGCATCCAAAGGCGCCCAAAAAATTGGCCAATCTACTGGCTACAGGCTGGCTGCCAGAGCCGTTGTGCACACGTTTGGGCATTCCGGTGCGTACAGACGCAACAGCAAGATTGGAGCGATTTCTACGGCACTATTTGTGGGCCTATCGCTTGATACCCAAAACGTTGCGCTGGAGTCCGTCCTACCATCAGGCACATTATCGCATCGCAATGGCACAAGGAGCAAGCCCAAAATGGGTCGGGCGTTTTTTTCATTGGTTGGCCAAACGGATGAAGGTGCCGATGGGATTGGAGAGGGGTTGAGATTGTCGAGGAAATGATATGTTTGCATACTATTTCTATTTTACCTTCAAAATCAGCACGATGCTTCGCTTCCATTATTTGTCCGGGATTGTATTCCCATTGGCTTTTCTTTTCCTTTTTTGCCAAAATGGTCTTTCACAAGGAGGCCGGACGTTCCGTTATTCCAATGAAATCGGGGTAGATTTTGCGCCTTTTCTTCGGGGAGAGCCCGGAATAAGTTTGTTGTACAAACACGGTCTTGGTAAAACGGCAGACTTGGAGCAGAAAAAACGATATGCGCTGCGCTTGCAAATTGGCTACTACGAATATGCTTATGGTTACACCACCCTTAGAACCTTGAATATGGATACCCTGTCCTTGACAGAAGGTTCAGGCCGCACAAAACACCGTTTTATAAGGGTGGGCACAGAACTTCAAGTGCGTAAAAAGAACTTTCGGTTTCACATTGGCGCTGATTTGGGCTATCGGTATTATACTTCCATGGGTGAAAGCCAACTCCTGAATCGAGTAGGCAACATGAGTTTTGTTACCGAGCAATTTGAGCATGAAAGCAAATATAATGTCGCCGAAGCCTCCATTCTGGCAGGCATCAATTACTTTTTTCTGCCGCGATTCAGCATTGGTTTAGAAGCAAATGTGTCAGCAGGACTGGAATTTTCTACTTCCAAGACCTTGCAAAATGGCGCAGTGCTGCGCATGGACAAAGGCACCCTTTTTGAGGTAGGCCCTCGGCTTTTGCGGCTTTTAACGCTGAGTTATCATTTGGGGAAGCCAGCGGAGAAGTGACACTTTTTTAGAAAGTGTCACTTCTGCTTACCCGACAAATTTAAAATTTGATTTTAAATTTGTCGGGCAAACTTTTCAAAAAACAATCTCCATCTGAATATTCGCCCGTTTAAAGTCTTTATTCTCAAGCGCCACACAGCGAAAGCCCAATTTGAAATACAAATTGATGGCCTGATATGCTTTGCTGGCGTTGGAAAGTAGGAACACGCGTTTTGCGCCCAGTTGGCGAGCGCGTTCGAGGGCAGCAATGCCCAGCATTTCACCAATTTTGAGGCCGCGAGCATTTTCAGCTACCGTCATTTTGGCAAGTTCGAGTACTCCATCGCCAAAGGGTTGTAACGCGACCGTGCCGATGATTTCACCGTCTGCTTTGCGTTGCGCGAGTAGGACTGCGCCTCCATCGTTGATGAAATACTTTTCCGGGAAATCGAGCGTGTCGAGATCCACTTGTTCCACTTCATAATCCCTTGAAATCCAGGCGATGTTGAGGTTTTTCCAAGCCTCTTGGTAAACGGGTTGCCAGTTGATGATGCGGATCATGGTTTAGTGATTGGTGGATTGGTGATTGGTAAAATTGGTGGTGCAAATTTGAGGCTATCAGGCAGTAAAAAAACACCCCGCAAACGGCAGGCGTCTGTGGGGTGTTTTATGTGTCATCACGATTGAAGGGGTTCGCAAATCAATGGTCACTTACGATGTAAGAGCGCTCTTTGATAAATGGCGATACAATCATAAATAATACCGCCGTAGCAGCGCAAATGCCCACAAACAACCAGAAAAAGCCCGCGCCGTGAAACTGAGCAAAGAAGCCGCCACTTTTGATGTTGTTTTGGATCACCGAAACGATCACGTTGCCAACCGTTACGCTCAACAAGTAGCAGGCCATGATGGTTGATTTCATGGACGGAGGCGACTGCGTATAAGCATATTCGAGACAGGTAATTGAGATCAGTACCTCACCGGCAGTCAATACGACAAAGGCCAGTATTTGCCAGCTAATGTTTGGCGTTTCACCTGCGTCAATCCAACTTTGTGTGATGGCAACGACAACAAAGGATAGGGCAGTTAGGACGAAGCCCGCGCCAATTTTGCGAAGCGGCGTGACCGTGAGACCCATTTTGTTGAATGCCGGATAAAGCACAAAAGAGAACAGTGGAATAAATGCCAAAATGAATGCAGCGTTCACAAAAGAAATCTGCTCTGCCTCCCACTTGATGCCCAACCAGTTCAAATCCATTTTACTTGCTTGTACTACCCATTCAGATTGGCTTTGATCCCAAAGTGCCCAGAAAATTGGCACGAACGCAAAGACCGACAATACCCGCCACACGGATTTGATGCCCTCGATGGTCTCGTCGCCGTATTCTTTAGCAGCGGCTGCAAAGCCACCATTGGTGAGTGCAAAAAGATTGATACCCACGAAATTGCCTGGCTTGGCAAACCATTGTTTTTTGAAAATAAAGGCCAGAGCGAGCACCAATACTAGCCAGGCACCCAATACTGGACCCACGCCTGCGTGTTGGATTTTATCAAAATAGATGTAGCTCGCTACCAGGGAAATGAACGCCGTGGCAAGGATGACCATCTTGTTCGAGTCATATTTTGGCGGTGGTATGCGGCGGTATTTGTTGCGACCGAGCCAGAAGAAAAAGACGGCGATGGCCATCGCGATGGCAGGGACACCAAAGGCAACTGCCGGGCCGTATTTGGTTTTCAAATAAGGGATAAGCAGGATGGAAAGCACCGATCCAGCATTGATGGAGAAGTAAAACGCATCAAACGCCTTGGAAATCAAATGCGAGTTGGAGGAGTCAAATTGGTCGCCCACATTGGCCGACACGCAAGGTTTGATGCCACCAGCGCCCAAGGCGATGAGCATTAGCGAAGTCGTAAACATTACTTCACTGTCTACCGAAAGTGCTACCATGATGCTACCCGTCATATACACCATCGAAAGCCAAAGAATGGTCTTGTATTTGCCCCAGAACCAGTCGGCCACCATGCCCCCAAACATGGGTAGAAGATACGTCATAGCCACAAAATCGTGGGTTTTTGCATTGGCAGTGGCTTCTGCTACCTGCACGACCGCAGGGTCGGTAGAGCCACTGGGGTTGTAAAACTGCGCCACCATGAAGGTAGTGAGGATGGCACGGAGGCCGTAGTAGTTGAAACGTTCTGCCGCTTCGTTCCCGATGATATACGGGATACTGGAGGGGAATTTTCCTTTGGGCTTAGTTGTGTCGGTGTTCTCTGCCATAAGATTCGTGCGAAGGTGAAAAAGTGTTTATTGCATTCGTTCGTTCCTGAACGGGGCAAATGTGCGAAATTTTTTCTCTCGCAAGCATTTTCCCTTTTTAAACGCCGTTAAAAACACCGTTTTTCAGACCTTTGGCGACCAAATACTTTCTCATGAATCATCTCCCGCTCGTTTCCCTAATATTTTTGTCGCTTTTGTTTGCTTGTCAACAAGAGTCTTCCAAAGAATTAGGACCCTCTGCCGCCGATACAGCCCTCTGGGCAAAATATAAAACCGAAGCTTGGAAAAACCATGGCTGCGAACTTATTACGGATGTAGAAGTTGAATCCCTCTTCGCTTTCGATGGCAAAGAGGCCACCCTCAATGCCCGCCCGCTGCCCAATCAGGCTTTTTGCCTCCGAACTTGGAACAAACCCGATTGGAAAGAACGCGAAACCAACAATGAGAAGGAAGGCGCGGCCTGGCTCAACCCACATAACCGCCTGGTAGTGCAACTCTTTGACTACACCTCGGAGGAACATGCCAAACAACAAATCGAAAACCTTCGCCGCGACCGCCGCAATACTTACGAAGAAGACGTGCCAGGTCTGGGCGACGACGCGCTGTGGAGCACCAACACCGTCACGCTGCTCGTTCGCAAAGGCCAATTCATGATCAATATTGCTCTTGAAGTCAGTGATGTGCCCCGTGACAACCTCGCAAAAGCTAAAGAAGCCGCTTTATTGGCACTGAAAAAACTTTAGTAATGGACAACACCCTTTACACCGATCTAACAGCAGCCAAACAACGCGGTGAAAAACGCCTCGCCATTCTTTTCGACCCCGACAAACTACGCCTCCAAAAAATGGAACAAGCGCTTGAATTGGCGGTCGAATGCGGGGTGGATTATTTTTTCATCGGCGGCAGCCTCGTGGTCAATTCCATGCTCGACCCTTTGCTTGCCCAAATCCGCGAAAAATGTAAAATCCCGCTGATGCTTTTCCCGGGCAGCTCTTTCCAGCTCAGTTACCGGGCCGACGGTATTCTTTTACTGTCGCTCATTAGTGGGCGTAATCCAGAACTACTTATTGGTCAACATGTTATGGCCGCTCCCTACCTCAAAATGTCGCCCCTTGAAATTATTTCAACCGGCTATATCCTGGTGGATGGTGGCGTGAAGACATCTGTGCAATATATGTCCAATACATCCCCCATCCCTGCAAGCAAAGATGACATAGCGGTTTGCACGGCGCTTGCTGGCGAGATGCTGGGCTTGAAAACCATTTATTTGGAGGCCGGGTCAGGAGCGCTGAACCCCGTTTCTGAAAGCATGATCGAAGCCGTCAGCGGTACGCTCACCATTCCACTCATCGTGGGCGGGGGTATCCAAACGCCTGAAAAAGCCGCAGCTAACTTTCTCGCTGGTGCGGATGTGGTCGTAGTGGGGAATGCGATTGAAAATGACCCGGGATTGATTCGGGAGATAGCGGCAACGAGAAAAATGTGATGAATGTGGTCAATGTGATAAATTACTCACATTGACCACATTCCAATATTTCAAGGATTTGGTTCGTTTAAAAACGAATGAAAAAAATCCAGTTCTCCTTATTCGTATTTTCACTGGTTGTCGGTTTGTCCTGTTGCAATGGGCAAGACCCATTGCAACATTCGGCCTTGGCAATAAAAAAATCTCAGCAAGCAGACAGTCTGTTGGCCCAACGTTTTGCTCCGCCGCCCGGTTTTGCTCGAAACCCGGCAGATTCAAGTTCATTTGCCTATTTTTTACGTCACCTGCCACTCAAACCAAGTGGCAGTAAAGTCCACTATTTTAATGGCGAGGAAAAAGAAAATCAAGGCGTTTACGAAGCTGTGGTGGATTTGCCTATTGGCCGGAAAGACCTTCATCAATGCGCTGACGCAGTCATTCGGCTTCGAGCAGCGTATTTGTGGCATACCCGGCAATTTGATAAAATCAGTTTTCACTTCACCAACGGGTTCCCGGTAGAGTACGACCGATGGCGAAAAGGAGACCGCATAAAAGTGCAACAGAACAAATCATTCTGGGTAGTTGATGCAGCTCCTGCTTCCAATTCCTACAATACCTTTTGGGCGTATTTGGAAATGATTTTCAACTACGCTGGTACACTTTCTTTATCAAAAGAATTAAACGCTAAAACCATTGCCAATCTCCAAATTGGCGACGTTTTTATTCGAGGGGGTTCGCCCGGCCATGCGGTCATCGTGGTGGATATGGCGGAAAATGCTAGTGGGGAGAAGGTTTTTCTATTGGCACAGAGTTATATGCCTGCCCAGGAAATACAAATTTTAAAGAACCCGAATGATGCTGCTTTAAGTCCTTGGTATTCAACTAATTTTGGAGAAAAATTGAAAACGCCAGAGTGGGTGTTTGATAAAAATGAATTGAAAGGTTTCTAAAAAATTAGTGTCCCATCCGCGTCGTCCGTGGCCATTCAATCAAAATGGGACACGGACGACACGGATGGGACACGAATTTTTAGGCCTCTATCCAACTCAGCTTATTTTTTCTTTTTCGTTCCCTGCTTAGCCTTTTCTTCTTGCATCCGCTGCTGCTCTTTCATAGCCTGATCAAGCCTTGCACGGAAACCGCTTGTCTTTTTGGGCTTTGCTTTGTTGATTTCAAGTTGAGCCTTTATTTTCTCCTTGTCAATCAGGAATTCCTTGGTCACGAGCGTCTGACCGATGTTCAGGATATTGCTGAAACACAGGTACAACGTGAGGCCCGAAGCGAAGCTGTTGAAAAAGAACATGAAGAACACCGGCATCGTGTACTGCATGTATTTCATTACCTTCATCTGGTCATTCTGCATCGAAGAAGCATCCATTTGCTTCATCGAATACCAGGTGTACCAGAGTGTAGTGACTACCCAGATGAGTGTGAACAGGCTTATGTGGGCACCCGCGCCAAAAGGCAGATCGAAGGGCAGGTGCATGATACTGTCGTAACTCGACAGGTCGGTAGCCCAAAGAAAACTCTCTTGACGGAACTCAATACTGGCCGGGAAGAACCGATAAAGCGCGAACCAAATCGGCATTTGCAGAAATATGGGCAGACAGCCACCGAGTGGATTCACGCCATATTCACTGTACAATTTCATGGTTTCGACACTCATGGCCTGCTGGTCGTCGCCGTGTTTCTTTTTGAGGTCTTCCAGACGGGGCTTGAGTGCAGCCATTTTGGATTGGCTGAGTACCATGCGGTAAGTGAGCGGGTACACGAGCAGCTTCACCAACAGGGTGAGCATCAGAATAACAATACCCTGATTGCCAATAAAACTTGCAAGGAAATCCATCATCGGGTGGATAACCCAGCGGTTGATGGCTCCGAAAATACTCGCCCCAAAGGGGATGATATCCTGCAACGACACCCCAAATTCTCTCAAGCGCTTGAATTCGTTGGGCCCTGTGTAGATCGCCATGTTTACAGAACCGCGCTCGAAGGGTACCATCGCAGTGGATTTCAATACCTTCAAATTAGAGTCCGCATCCCCGAGAACCCTGACCTCGCCCGTAAAGTCACGGAAGGTGAATCCCTGCGCGACGATACTGGTATTGAAAAACTGGTTGGAATGCGAGAACCATTGCACTGGCTTATCACCGAGGCTTTTGACGTCATCTTCCCGGCAATTACAGTAATCGGCCCCCCCATCGGTCGTTTTGAAATAAACCGACGACATGGTGCGCTCATAGGTTTGGTTGCGCTCCAACTTATCGAGATGATTCTCCCAATAAAAGCGCAGCTCCTTTTGGGTCAACACATTTTCGAGACCGTTAGCAGCCACCCGATAGTCGAGGCGATAATTGTCGGGACTAAGGGTGTAGTTCTGCTCCAAATAGCGGCCATTGCCAGCGTCGGCGCGAAAAGTGAGAATGTTTCCGTTTTTGGTCGGCGCAAAAAAGAGCTCACTCGTAAGCACTTTGCCATTGGCCGTGCCGCCTACAGGCAACTCGAACTCGAAACGATTCAGGTCATCTTCGAGCAGGCGAAGGGGACTTTTTACGTCATTGCCCGCCGTGTCTACGAGTACTTTTTCAAATTTTTTGAGAAAAACCTCTTTGATCCGTCCTCCCTTGCTGGTGAAGGTAATGCGGACAAGGTCGTTTTCCAATACCTCGAATTGCTCTTGGCCGACGGCTGCGAGTGCAAAAACACCAAATTTTGCGGCCATCATCCCGCTTTGAGCCGTATCTGCCGTGCCAGTTGGAGCCGAGGCTTCGGCGGGTGCTGTTGCCGTTGCAACGGGTGCTGCTGGGTTAGCCGCTTGGTTTTGGGCCTGTTGGGCCGCTTGTTCAGCCTGGAGTTCCTCCGGAGTTTTCTTGGGAGGCGCAGAATATTGCATCCACAAAAACAACAACAAGAATATCAGCCCCATGCCGATATAAGTACTTATTTGACTCTGTTTTTCTTCCATTACATTCTAATGAGTGAGTTAGTGAATGAGGGAATGAATGAGTGATTTTGTTCACCCATGTACGCACATCCGCTCATTTCAAAAAGCCCGCAAAAGTATATCAAAAGCTAACGCAATTATAGTAATGCTAGAAGATTGCCCAGATTGGTTCGACCGAACGCCCATAAAAAGCTACTATCCAATATAAAACTTCGCTTCTAGTAGCCAAATTTGAAATTTGCACAAATTGCCATTCAGGTCATTTTCTACATTTGTCCGCGAAAAATTTCGCTTACGCTCCTATGCATAAACTTCTCCTTTTGCCTGCCAAAGCCCTCTCACCTATTAAATCTTGGATAACCAAGGGAATGCTGGGTGTATTTTGCCTGTTCAGCTATTTCTCAGGTATAGCCCAAACAACCCTCCCGGAAGTAGATATCCCCATCACTTCCCACAATTATTTTGAAATCTGCCAGCAGCTCGATGCCTATTTCGCTGACGAGTACAATGCTGCTGAGGATACTGATTGTTGGGACAACTCCTTCGTCAAGTATCAGCGCTGGAAATGGTGGTGGCGCGACCGTGTACAGGCAGACGGCTCTTTCCCCAATCTTCGGGCGCAATGGCTTGATTATCAAAAACATTTTACTACAAATGCGCAAAACCGCGGTGGACAACCCACGTGGACCAATGAGGGCCCATCCAAAAACCCCAATGGTGGCTACTGGGGCATGGGCCGCACCAAACATGTGACGTTCCACCCCACCGACCCCCTTACATTCTTTGTAGGAACTCCTGACGGCGGGCTTTGGAAAACTACGGACGGGGGTCAACAATGGTCGCCCCGCGGCGATGGCCTGCCTTATTTGCCCGTGAGCGTTATTCTTATTGATTTCCTACACCCCGACACCATGTACATTTCGCTCGGCGACAAAGGTGGCTGGTGGAACTGGAACCTCGGCGTGTATCGCAGCACTGATGGCGGCAACAGCTGGACGCCCACCGGACTGGACTGGGAGCTTTCGGAAGAAAATGTGATTTACAACATGGTGATGTCACCCAGCAACCCACAAGTAATTTTTGCAGCCTCCAACCGGGGCATCCGCCGCACTCTGGATGGGGGTGATACCTGGACGATCCTGCGTACGGGTGAATACACGGACATCAAATTTCGACCAGGCAACGATTCAACGCTCTATGCTGCCCACCACAATTATTGGGGTACCAGTCAGGTCGTAAAAACTACCGATGGCGGCGAAACCTGGACGCAAGTTTCTGATTTTCAAACCTCCAACAATGACCTTCGCCTGGCTGTCAGCCCATTGATGACCGATTGGCTCGGGGTTCACTTTTCCAATGGCAAGCGTTTTTTACTTTCCAAAGACGGTGGCCTGACCTATACTGATAATGCTGCGCCAGAAGATGATTGGGGCATTTTTAACTTTTCTGCTACCGACTCGAACATTGTTTATCTCGCGGGGGTATCCATGAGCCGTTCGAACGATCAGGGTAGTACTTGGGAAAAAATTACGCATTGGTACAACGATGGCGTCCATGCAGAGGTTCACGCAGACGCACACGATCTGGTACACAGCCCCCACAACGCCCATGAAATCTGGTATTGCAACGACGGCGGCATTTACCGCTACGACGAGTCTTCGCAAATCTGGACTGACTTTTCGAGCGGCCTTGCCATTGCGCAATTTTACCGGATTGCGGTCAGCGAAACGGGCATACTCAAAATTGCCGCTGGTTCGCAAGACAACGGGGGCTGGCTACGCGCTTTTGGATGGGTACACACGAATGGTGGCGATGCCATGTGCCAGATCATTGACCCTACCAATAACAACATCATTTTTACAGAATATTACGGCGGCAACGATATTTACCGTTCCACCAATGGCTACCTTACGAATGTAAACATCGCCGACAACATCCCCGGCGAGCCTTCAGGTGATTGGGTGACCCCTTTCATTCTTAACACACAAAACCCAAAAACCTTCATCGTCGCTTTTGAAGATGTATTCCGCTCCTTCGACCGCGGAGATACTTTTCATAAAATCAGCAATAACCTCACGGGAGGCACCGACCTTGACCTGCGCGACGTATCCATGTCGTTAAGTGATACCAATTTTATTGTCGCCACAAGGGCTAATCGTGTTTACAAAACCGAAAATGGCGGCCAAACCTGGACCAGTAAACCCGTATCCACCACGGAAGATATCACGAGAATTGCCATCCACCCAAGCAACAACCAGCGCATGTGGGTGACCAAAAGTGGTTATGCTGTGGGTAAAAAAGTGTTCACTACTACCAATGGTTGGCTGAGTGCACAAAACATTTCGGGCAATCTTCCCAACGTACCCGCCAACTGTATTCTGTACGATTCTATCACCAATTATCTGATTGTTGGCACTGATATTGGCGTGTTTTACACAGATGCTGACCAAATTGATTGGAAACCCTACGGTACCGGTATGCCCGCAGTTTATGTGTTGGACCTGAAAATCCGTCAGGCCACACGCAAACTTTACGCTGGCACCCATGGACGCGGCGTTTATTCCGTAAATTTAGAAAATCTGGTTGGAATCAACAACCCAGCCTCTGGCAATCTCGAAGCGCGCGTTTACCCAAACCCGACGCAAAACCTCTTGATGTTCAAAAGCGAGTCTGCTGAAGTATTTGAAGGCAAACTTGAACTTTTCGATGCGATGGGACGCCGGGTTTTGAGCAAAAAAATTGCGCGCCAACCCTTGGATGAAGTAGTGCTCGATGTGGCAGCGCTATCGCCCGGGTTTTACTTCCTGCAAGCCGTGAGCAGTCAGGGACAAATGGTATTCCGGGAGAAAGTTCTGGTGAGCGAGTAAAGGTTACCGAAACCTCACCTCCACGATCCGTAGGCGGTGTTTTTTGCCCAGTTTAAACTTCCGGGCTGTACTCAAAAACCAACCTGCACCGAATGATGCAGCCGCAATGCTGTAGAGTTTTGGGGCGTCGACATCTTTGTCCTGATACCCATAACGACCAATCGTGGTGGCCAATGCGAGCGTTGCGCCGAGCGAGAATGCAGCACCTCCTACGATGCGCCAGATGGGTTTGCGACGCATTTTTAAGGTTTGAATTTCAGGAATTTTCACAGCAAAATTGTCCAACATCAAGGTGTTGGTTTCGGGCAAAATATCTGTGATCGTACGCTGGTACCAGTAATTTTCTTCACCAACCATTCGGAAGCGAAGCATATCGCCCGCGTAAAATTTGGTAGTCCGCGCCCGGTTGGCGCGTTCGAGGAGAAGCATTTTTTGGCCAAAGGACGGAAAAGCGGAGAGGCAAAAAAACAGCAGTAGAATTGTGCGCATGATGGAATTTTTGGGAAGGAACGCAGAAGGATAGATTTCGCGGCGAAGCGCCCATTCAGGCTTCCACCATTTCCCGAACCGGCAAAATCGTCTTCAGTTTCTGCACCACAAAATCCACTTCTGCCCGCGTGTTGTAGTGCGAGAACGAAAAGCGGATACTTTTCCTAGCGGGGTCTGCATGAATCGCTTCCAGCACGTGGCTGCCCTTTTCAGATCCGCTGGAGCAAGCTGAACCACCCGAACAACTGATGCCCGCAATATCAAGACTCAAAAGTAGCAGTTCGTTTTTCGGGTTGGGTGGAAAGGACACATTGAGTACGGTGTAGAGGCTCTCGCCGTCGCAGTCACCATTGAATTGGATGTCCTCAAAGTTTTCTAATATTCTTTCTTTCAAGTAGTTGCGGACATCACAGATGTGCGCCACGCGCTCCTTCATTTCGGTAGTAGCGAGTTCAAGGGCTTTGGCAAGGCCGACAATGCCGTACACGTTTTCGGTGCCGCCGCGCATGTTGCGCTCCTGTGCCCCGCCATCAATGAATGGTTTGATGGGAGATTCCGGGCTGATGTAAATGAACCCAATGCCCTTGGGTCCGTGGAATTTATGGGCCGCTCCAGAAAGAAAATTGACGGGCGTTTCCTGCACATTGACCGGGAAGTGGCCCACCGTTTGTACCGTATCAGAATGGAAAAGCGCTCCGTATTGGCGACACAGTCCAGACACTTTGCCAAGGTCAATCATGGTGCCTATTTCATTGTTGGCATGCATGAGGGACACGAGTGTTTTTTTTCCGCCCGAATCTGCCAGCGCATTTTCAAGTGCTTGATAATCAGGTCTTCCAACCGCGTCTACGGGAAGCCAAACCACTTCTACCCCGTTTACTTTCTCCACGGTTTCGATAGCGTGTGTACCGCAGTGGTGCTCCGTTGGGCTGGAAATAATTCGTTGCACACCCAAATCGCGCACAGCGCATTTGATGGCCATGTTGTTGCTTTCCGTGCCGCCGGAAGTGAAGAAAATCTCTCCCGTACCTGCTCCAATGCTCTGCGCCACCGCTTTTCGGGCCGATTCCACCGCTGCGCGTACGCTTCGGCCTTCCGCATGAATGCTGGATGGGTTGCCATATTGGCCCCGCAAGATGGGCAGCATCGCGTTGATTACTTCTTCGGAAATGGGGGTGGTGGCGGCGTTGTCGAAGTATACTCGTTGCATGGTTGGACATTTTTGTGGCCGTCTCATAATGTTTTAAACAATACAATTAGGCATTTGATCCTGTAAACAAGCGTCTGTGATAGTTAACCTGCCCCAAATGGTAATTCAGGTGGGTGAGCAAGTGGAGCAGCATATATCGGGTCGTTATCACTTTGCCGTGTTTTTCGAGGGGGTAGTTTTTATCAAAATCAGCTTCTGAAAAGCCTTGGAGCGTATTTTTTAAAATCAAAATGGTGTGGTCAATGTTGAAAAGCAATTCGGTTCGAGAAATATTTTTTAATGCAAATTCCTCGTCCCGTTGTCGAATAAAGCCTGTGTTACCCAAGACCGCACCAACAAAATGGTTGAGGTTTCCAATGAGGTGCAGGCATAGATTGCCCGCCGAATTGCTGATGCCTGGGCGAGTTTCCCAAAGCGTAGCCTCCTCAGTATACAAACTGATTTCCTCTTTTAATTTGAGGAGTTCGCGTTCGAAAAATTCGAGCAGGATTTCTTTCATTTTTAAGGCTTTTTATCCCTACTTCATCTCCCCAATATCCGCCATGATCTTCTTTGCCAAATTCCCCGCAATTACCTCCGAATGGCTTTCAGAATAAACCCGGATAATCGGTTCAGTGTTGGAGGGCCGTAGGTGTACCCAGCCATCGGCGAAGTCAATTTTGAGGCCGTCTTCGGTGTTGATTTGTTCGCGGTGGTATTTTTCCTTTAGCGCTGCGAAGATTTTTTCAAGGTCAATATTAGGCGAACGTTCGATTTTGGTCTTAGACATGTGATAGTCGGGGTATGACTTACGCAAAATGGAAATTCGCTTGCCAGATTGCGCCAAATGACTGAGAAACAAAGCAATGCCTATCATCGCATCCCGACCATAGTGCAGCTCCGGCACAATGATTCCTCCATTGCCCTCCCCGCCAATAACGGCGTGTACTGCCTTCATTTTATCCACCACATTCACTTCGCCCACTGCTGCAGCGTAGTATTCACCGCCATATTTCAACGTTACATCACGCAGGGCGCGGGTACTGCTGAGGTTTGAAACGGTATTGCCGCCGCCAAGTTTTGAAAGTACATAATCAGCCACGGCCACGAGGGTATATTCTTCGCCAAATAGTTCGCCGTCTTCGCACATGAACACGAGGCGGTCCACGTCCGGGTCCACCGCGATACCAAGATGGGCATTTTGTCGCTTCACTTCACTCGAGAGTTGGCCCAAGTGCTCCTTGAGCGGTTCCGGATTGTGCGCGAAGTGGCCGGTGATTTCTCCGTTGATCAGAATACATTGACAACCAAGTGCTTCGAGCAGGGGTGGCACCGCTAAAGCTCCCGTCGAATTGATTACATCCACCACGATTTTGAATCCTTTGGCACGTACCGCCTCTACATCCACCAGCGGATGGGCAAGAATTTGGGCAATGTGTTTTTTGATGTACGAATGGTCTTGGCGATAGGTCCCAAGGCGGTCAACAGGAGCGTATTCCACACTTTTTTTCGCCACCAAATCCAAAACCTCTGCGCCATTTTCGCCACTTATAAACTCGCCTTTCTGGTTGAGCAACTTCAGCGCATTCCACTCTTTTGGGTTGTGGCTTGCGGTCAGGATGATGCCGCCGCCCGCATTTTCCAAAGGGACTGCAATTTCAACCGTGGGGGTAGTGCTAAGTCCCAGGTCAACCACGGAGATGCCCATGCTGCGTAAAGTGTTCACAACCAAGGCACTGACAATTTCGCCAGAGATACGTCCGTCGCGCCCGACCACGATGCTGGGCGTACCTGTAGTATTGAGCACCCATTGCCCAAAGGCTGCGGTGCATTCCACAATGTCTTGTGGAGTGAGGTTGTCGCCTGCTCGGCCACCAATGGTGCCGCGAAAACCGGAAATTGATTTAATGAGTGGCAAAGTATGTGGGATTTTTACCCGCCCTGGTCTGACAAAGGCGGGGTGGATTTGTTGGAAATGGTCGCAAAAGTAAGCAGACTTTTTAGGAAAAAAGAAAAGGCAGCAACGCGATCATCCGTGTTGCTGCCTTTTTCAGATAAATCCACTATTTATTGCACTAAAAATACCTTTTCACGCACTACAGAGAATATTCCCAAGCCATCTACCAAGTTGTTGAACACCGAAACTGGCTCTACAAGCGGATTGTCTTCGGAATCATACTTTGCATGGTAGGAGCGCGACCACTTGTAATAATCTTCTGTGATGTGGCGCACACGTATGGTCAATACCTGACCTGAACCCGCGTATATCCTTGCCTGAAATTTGTAAGCCTGTCCGTCGAAGAACTGATCGCTGATAAGGCCGCTGCCTCTGAACCCAAAAACTATATTGGGGTCTGAAAAATCTTCCGGGTATACCGGGTATTCGCTGACGTAAAGGGTATCAAAAAGCCCTGTGTTGGGATCATAACTTGTTACAATGCTCAAGGTAGAAATCGCCACCTCGTAATAGTTGCGAACGCCCGCTTGGTCTTGCAGGAACACATCCACAAAATCGTATTTGTCGCCAAATTGACCTGATATTGCATTTCGCTTCACACGGGCCGAATCCACTACAAAATCCCCCGGCATCACTTGTACAGAACTTACTTTAGGGTAATCCGGGTGTTCTGCACGGATCTCATAAGTGCTTCCAGATTGCACGGGTTCAGGCAAATCGCCTACGAGCACAAAGCTACTGTCAGTACTTAATGGAGCAAGCGTAAGCCATTTTTGTCCGTCTTTGTAAAGCTCGGCACTGCCTCCTTTTACAAAAAAATCATCCTGGTTGGGCACAGTTTCCAGAATGCCAAAATTGCGGGTCAAAAGCATCCGAATGCTCGAATCCTGATCTGTCAGATTCAGGTGAAAGGACAATTGCTTGGTATAGGGTGGCGGGTCTATTTCAATGGTTTGGCTAAAAAAATCTTCACAAGAGACCAATGCAAGCGAGGATAAGCAGAGCATCCCGCCTACGACCTTCCCCCATTTCGGAGTTAAATTGCGGAGCACTAAAAGGCTTCTGCGGGTAAAAAAGATAATATTTTTCATTGTTGTTGACTTTTAGATTTTGGGACATTAGACGTTGGATTTATAAAATCCTACAGTCCAATGTCCAATGTCCTTTTTAAAATTTGAAGCTCCAGGTAACGTACGGGATAACCGGAAAAAGGGCGGCTTTCTTCAGCACGGTTTTATTCTGACCGTTCACGTTATCCGTATCGGTGAAAAGGAAAAACGGGTTTTTGCGGTTGTAAGCGTTGTACGCTCCAAACGCCCAAGTCCTCGTATAGCGACGTTTTTTCTTGGTAAATTCAAATCCCACATCCAAACGATTGTAGGAAGGGAATCGGAAATTATTCCGCTCTGGTGTATGGGTAATCTCTTGCAGATAGTCTTGATAGGCATAATTGCTGGGGCCCAGGTAGCGTGAATTTCCAAACGTAACGGCATTCCCTGTGGAATACACCCAACTGGCTGCCATCGAAAAACGCTTTGTAAACTGATAAGAACCCGTAATTTCAAAATCGTGGCGACGGTCGTATTTGTAAGGAAAAACATTCCCAAAATTGATATCAGCAAACTGCCGCGTGGCCCAGGATAGCGTGTAGCCTACCCATCCGCTGAGTTTTCCCGTTTTTTTCTGGACAAAAAACTCAGCGCCATAAGCCGTGCCGTTACCCTGTGAAACACGGTCTTCCCAGTTTTGAAATTGCAACAAACTAGATCCTTCTTTGAAGGCAATCACGTTTTTCATTTCCTTGTAGTACACCTCCACGCTGCACTCATAGTCCTTGCCAAAAGTTTTGGCCGCTCCGAGCGCCGTTTGCCAGGCATCTTGCGGTTTCACCCGTTGGGTAGTGGGCAGCCAAAGGTCGGTAGGCAGGCCAATGGTTTCGTTGGTAAGCAGGTGGATGTACTGCCGCATGGTGCTGAATCCTGCCTTGAGCGACCATCCCTGCCCAAAAAGATAGCGGGCATTCAAACGCGGCTGAACCGAGAAATAAGGTTTGTCTTCTTGTACGAACCCTGAGATGTGAAGCCCATAATTGACGCGCCAATTGCTGTTAATTTTCCAGTCATCTTCACCATAAAGCGCAAATTCCGTGGCGCGTACATTGGGTTGGATGTAATTTGCAGCAAAACTACTGGAGTCTCCGCCCTGCTCATAGGAAGAAAAACTGGAGCGGAAATCGCCGGGTCGGAACGTGTGTAAAATGGCATTAGCACCAAATCGAATGTAATGGTCTGGCGAGGGCAAATAGTCGAAATCAATCTTCCCGGCCACATCATCAATGCCTGAAAAATAACTGAGATCAAATTTGTCTTCAGCTTCCAGAATCCCGTTTTCAAAATCGCGACTTTCATAACCTGTAGAAGTATTGAAGCGGTAGCGACTATAAGTCAGCGTGGAGTTGGCAAAAAGTTTGGGATTCATAATGTGGTTCCAGCGCAGCGCTGAAGTAATGTTTCCCCAGCCGAGTCCGGCCTTGAAACGATCTTCATAATCAACTTCTTTCTCTCCGAAATTAGAATAAAACTTATCTTTCCCGGTATAAAAACTCAAATAAATACGGTCTTTGGGCGAAATTCGGTAGTTAACCTTCGCATTGATATCATCAAAAAAATAGCCCACTACCCCGTCGCCCCCTTCAGCCCTGAACCCGGCCTTGATAAGCGGTCTGGCCAAAATATCAATATACGTCCGCCGGCCTGACACAATGAAAGAGGATTTGCCTTTTTTAATGGGGCCTTCGAGCGTCAGTTTCGAAGCGATCAAGCCAATAGAACCTTCCCCGTGAAACTCATTCTCGTTCCCCTCCTTCATGTTAATTTCAATCACGGACGATAAGCGCCCCCCGTAACGTGCAGGAAATCCGCCTTTTATCAGCGACACATCTTTCACAGCATCTGGGTTAAAAACAGAGAAAAAGCCAAACAGGTGCGATACATTGTATACGGGCACCCCATCCAGTAGAATCAGGTTCTGATCTGGGCCACCGCCGCGCACATAAATTCCACTTTGGCCTTCACCACCGCCCGATACGCCCGGCAGTAGTTGCAAAGCTTTCAAAACGTCCTTTTCACCCAGAAACGCTGGCACGTTTTTGATTTGTTGGATTGGCACATCAATCCGGCCCATCTGCACCCGTTCTTCTACTCGTTCATAACGTTGGGCTACGATTTCAACTTCTTTCAGCACGGAATTTTCCTCCATGCCAATGTTTTGTACCACGTTTTTTTCTAACAAAACACTGAATGCTTCCGGTTTGTAGCCAATGTAGGTGATGGCAACTATGGCCGAATCAGAAGGCAAAGTGAGGCTGTAAAAGCCAAAAGTGTTGGTAACGGTTCCTTTCCCACTTTTCAGATCTCGAATGGTGGCACCAATGAGGTGCTCGCCGCTGCCACGATCTGTCACGGTGCCGCTGATGGTGTAACGGGTTTGAGCCCCCGAGTTAAAAGAAAAAAGGAGTTGGAAAAGGAGCGGCAGGAACATAAGCCGCCCAGCCCATTTAAAGTGAGGGTAGAGATGTGTTTTCAGCATAAAATTAGAATGACAGGTGAGTTTGACGCCGTAGACGCATTGCACCCATGTGTTGGTAGGCGGTGGAGGAGTGTTTTGTGTTTTATTTAACAACAATCGCCCCAATGACAATCAAGTCGTTGGGGCGATGTCGGGGATAAATTATTTGCCAGAATTAAGTTCTTAAGCAGGATATTGCACGCAACGACCGCAACGACGCAACGATTTAATACTGATCCCATTTGTGTAATGCGTTGCGTCGTTGCGAGCGTTGCGTGAAAATGGGGCGTTGCGTGGAATAATTTTGCCCCTGTACGTTAAAATGCCCGATTCGAATCAAACTGCTCCAAATAATCCGCCACTCGGCGTAAGAATGAACCACCCAGCGACCCGTCCACTACACGGTGATCGTAAGAAAGTGACAGGAACATCATTTGACGCACCGCAATCACATCGCCGTATTCCGTTTCGAGCACAGCTGGTTTTTTGCGGATGGCGCCCATGGCCATAATCGCGACTTGAGGCTGGTTGATGATGGGAGTACCCATTACATTACCAAACGTGCCTACGTTCGTGAGGGTAAACGTTCCGCCTTGAATTTCATCAGGCTTCAACTGGTTGTTGCGTGCGCGATTGGCCAAGTCGTTCACCTGTTTTGTAAGTCCGGCAAGGTTGAGGAAATCGGCGTTTTTGATGACCGGAACAATCAGGTTGCCGCTCGGAAGTGCTGCCGCCATGCCGATATTGATGTCTTTTTTGAGAATGATTTTCGTGCCGTCCACGGACACGTTTATCATAGGGAAATCACGGATGGCGCGTGCTACAGCCTCTACAAAAATGGGCGTGAACGTGATGTTTTCGCCGTATTGCTTTTTGAAGGAGTCTTTTACCCTACTCCGCCAGTTGACCATGTTGGTCACATCAGCTTCCACAAATGAAGTAACGTGTGGGCTCGTATGCTTACTCATCACCATGTGGTCGGCGATGAGACGACGCATCCGATCCATTTCGATGATTTCGACGTTGCCTGAGATGGAGATGGGTTGGCTGGTGACTGGTAGACTAGTTATTGGTGGACTAGTGACCGTTCCTTGCGGACTGCCACTGCTTACTGCAACTTGCCCACTGCCACGGTTAGACACATAGGCCAAAATATCTTTCTTTGTCACCCGACCTTCTTGTCCCGAGCCAGAAAGCGCATCCAATTCCGTTTGGGCGATGCCCTCCTGTTTTGCAATGGTGCGCACAAGCGGGGAGTAAAAGCGGCCTTCGCCGGATTTTAGATTTTCAACGCCTGCCTGCGCAGTAGGAAGGGTGGAGGTTGGATTTGAAGCATTCGATGGTGTTGCCGGAACATAAGGCACTTCAGCCGTTACAGACTGCGAACCGCTCCCAACAGAAGCTTCAGAACCTCCTGTCTCAAGAATAGCAATGGCCTTATTGATGGCCACGACATCATTTTCCTGAAACAGAATTTCAACCAGAACACCCGCCACGGGGGAGGGTACTTCGGAATCTACCTTGTCGGTGGCGATGTCGAGCACGGGTTCGTCCAGTTCGACGCTTTCGCCAATTTTTTTGCGCCATTTGAGGATGGTGGCCTCCATGATGCTTTCGCCCATCTTGGGCATCACAAGTTCTACGCGAGCCATGTTGTGAAAGAGTGAATGGGTGAATGAGCGAGTGGAAATCGTTCGTTGCACACCATAATTAACTTGATAAGATATTTGGTTAAAGCTCGCTTTCTCTGCCGGGCCAGGTATCAGAGCACCCTTGGTCACGGCAGCTAAAGCGGGTGCAAAGGTAGTAATTGTCCTACGCTCCAATCCCTTTCCTTAAACCCTTGCGACTCAAATTCAGCACAGTTGCCAAATTTTCGATTTTTGTGTGCATTTTTGCGCATCCAAATCAGTATTTTTACACTCAATAATTTTCACAGACAATGGCTTTTGAAGTTGAAGGCAAACTACACCGAGTCTTCCCGACCGAACAAAAATCGGCCAACTTTGCAGCACGCGAGTTCGTGCTCGAAATTCCCGACGGAAATTATCCCCAGCTCATCAAATTTCAAGCAGTGCAAGACCGCTGCGGCATCCTGGACAACTTCAATGAAGGTGACCAGGTGCGCGTATCTTTTGACTTGCGTGGACGCGAATGGAATGGAAAATATATGACCAACCTAAATGCCTGGCGTATGGAGGCTGGCGGTGGCGAGAGCAATAGTACCCAACCCCAAACTTCCAGTCGTGCCAAAGCAGCTCCGGCCGGAGAAAATTTCCCCGCCGACCCATTCCCAAATTACTCGGAAGCGCCCCCTGTTAGCACCGATGACTTACCATTTTAAACGCTATGTTTAAGTTTTTTGCTAGCACGGCTTTCTGATCTGGCAACGCCGCCCACGATCGCTTCTGGCGTGTGGGCGGCGTTGTTATTTTACCCCTGAAATCTTTAAAATCATACAAATGGCAACCATTCGCTATTGGATCTGGGCGTTTTTGTCCTTTTGTGTTCTGGTCAACGCCTCGGCGCAAACACCCGTCATGACGACCATTGGTTGCCGTTGGCAGGATTCTTTTGTGGAATGGGAAATTTTTTCCACCCTCCGGCAAGCAGACCTGGAAGAAGGCGAGGAACCAACAGAGGAGCTTTACGGTGACCTCAAACTCCGATGGCTCAACGTTCGTGACGACTGGTCCGAATGGGATTTTGATCTCGGGGGACTACGTGGCACCATCCGCCAAAAATGGAAAGATGATCCACAGCAATGGGAACTCCGCACCTACACGGGCACCGTAATCACCATGCGCACAAGCTGGAGTGGCGATTTCAAACAGTGGCGCGTGTCCGACAATTCCATTACCCTCAATATCAAAAGCAAATGGACCAACCAATTGGATGAGTGGCTGGTGCAGGACGATACCTACGGAAATTTTTACCTCTACACGCTTCGCACCCGCGATCCACGCGACTGGGCCATTGAGGATAATCTAGACCCCGCGATTTCCGAGGAAATGAAGTTGGCGATGATATTTTTGGTGATTTTCAACAGTTCTCCGAAGATGTGACCCCCTAACCAAATCACCCATTATACAAATCACCTTCTGCATGTCCGAACTCCGCCGATCGCTCTCACTTTACAGCCTCACCATGATTGCCATTGGCTGCACCATTGGCAGCGGTATTTTTCGAACTCCTGGCAATGTTGCTGTTCAGGTTCACCTACCGGAATACGTCATCGCACTGTGGGTACTGGGCGGAGTAGTAGCCTTGGCGGGTGCACTCACCTTTGCAGAAATGGGCGGGATGTTCCCCGGTGCCGGCGGACTCTATGTCTATTTGCGCGAGGCTTACGGCGACGTAGTCGGGTTTCTTTATGGCTGGTTTATCCTTTTTTGTAGCACGGCAGGCGCCATCGCCGCACTGGCATTGGTTTGCTCGGAGCATTTGTGCTACCTCTACGGATCTGGAAAAGACAGTCCTTGGGAGTTGCCGCTGGCTGCTGGGATCATCATTTTCCTCACCATCGTCAATCTTTTTGGGGTGAAAATCGGGGAGTGGATTGCCAATCTGTTTGGTGGAGCTAAATTGGTAGGTTTGGCGATGATTATCGGTGCGGGCTGGTTTTTTGCCAATCCGCAAGCAGAGGCGGCCAATGCGGTCAGTGGTTTCGCCAACACTCCTCCCGACAATCTGATGAGTGCCTTTGCATTGGGTTTCATCGGAGTGTTGTGGAGTTTTGGCGGCTGGCAACACGCCTCCTACATGGCGGGCGAAACCAAAGACCCACAACGAACAGTTCCGCGTGCCATGATTTTGGGGGCCATTGTCATCACGCTGGTTTATGTGCTGGCAAATTTTGCCTATATGCGCTTGCTCCCCGTGGAACAAATTGCCTATTCCAAGACCGTCGCCGCCGATGCCATGAATACAGTCACGCCCTGGGGTGGCACTTTGATGGCGCTCCTGATTGCGCTCAGCACTTTTGGCAGCATCGGCATTTACGCCGTCACTTCTCCCAGAATGTATTATGCTATGGCGAAAGACGGCGTTTTCTTTGCCAAACTTGCCGAGATTCATCCAAAATGGCGCACCCCCGTCTGGGCCATGCTCATTCAAAGCGGTTGGGCCTTGATCCTGCTTTTTTTCTGGGGTACTTTTAACGACTTGATCGAGTACGTTACCTTTCTCGATTGGATCGGACTGATGCTGGTAGGCACAACCATTTTTGTTTTCCGAAAAAAACGCCCGGATGCCGAGCGTAGCTACAAAACTACCCTGTATCCGCTTACGCCGATCGTATTTGTCGGCATTTGCGCATGGTTCGTGTGCTTCAACATTGTGGGAAGCTGGGAGAAAGCACTCGCGGGACTGGTAGTAATTGTGGCAGGGCTTTTGGCGTATTGGTTGTTCTTTCAGAAGAAAAAACGTGATGTTTAAACGTCTATTTTGACACGTTGGTAGACATCCAATACTTTGAAAGTCAGCCCAAAACGCGGCAAGGAAACCACATCGTCCGGTTCAGTAAAATATTGCGGCGGCTCCCAGCGGCCATCTTCTCCACGAACATGAAGTTCGAGCAGCATCTCATCTTGGTCAGCAATAAGATAATACCAAAGGCTGTCAATTCTGAGATATTCTTTGCGCTTCCGCACCCGATCCCGGTGCCCAGAACCATCAGATGCCACTTCTGCCATAAAGACAGGGTGCTTCACAATGTAATCGTCTTCGTCATCCACTACAGGGGCAGCAACTAAATCAGGGTAGCGGTAGATGCCGTTTGGTAAAACTTCAGCTTTTACATCGTGATCAAAGACTTGAAACCCCTTGGCGTACAGAGGGTCATCAATTGCTTTTTTGATGTTTCCTGCAATTGTATTCGCTCGTTTTGCTTCTCCAGCCATAGGGATTAGTTTTCCAAAATAATATTCATGTCGCTGTTCGGCAGTCTTTTCAAAATCCAACCATTCCTGGACTGTGAAAAGACGCTCGCTGACTTCGGGCAATGTTGCAATCATGCGATTCAATTTTGAACAAAGTTAAACAGAATTGGCTGGATAATGGAGTTTTCTCACAGCATTGCGTTAAATAATCAAAGCCTTTTTTCCATGGACATTGAAAATTCCTAGTTGGACATTGCCTGTTTGACGGCAGACAGGGACATTGCCTAGCGCACCAACTCAAACTCCCCCTCCTTCACGTCCCTAGAATTCCCGCCCACAAACACCTTGAATTTCCCTGGATCAGCTTTCCATTTCAGTTCGTTGTTCCAGTAGGAAAGGTCTTTTTCCGAAAGTCGGAACGTTACCACACGACTTTCCCCGGCATTGAGTTTTATTTTTTCAAAACCCTTCAATTCCTTCACCGGGCGGGCAATATCTGCCGCTAAATCTCGGGTGTAACATTGCACGATCTCTTCTCCTGCCAGGCCGCCAGTGTTGGTCATCGTAATGGATACCTCCACGATTTCTCCCATTTTATACTGGGATTTGTTGAGTTTAAGGTTTGAATACGAGTATTTTGTGTAACTCAATCCAAAGCCAAAAGGGTAAGCAGGGGAGGTCGGTGAATCTAGATAACCGCTCGTCCACATCTGCCCTTGCTGTTGCTGCGGGCGGCCTGTATTCAGTTGATTGTAATAAATAGGCACCTGGCCCAGCGAGCGCGGGAACGTAACCGGCAGTTTGCCCGATGGGTTTACTTTGCCTGTGAGTACGTCTGCCAATGCATTGCCTGTTTCAAAACCGGGCTGCCAGGCCACCAGAATGGCCGGGATATTTTGACTTGCCCAATCGAATACCAGCGGGCGACTGTTGAAAAGCACCATCACTGTAGGCTTGCTCAAGCGACCCAAAATGCTCAAAATGCGGTCCTGACCATTTGACAATTCGAGACTCGCCACCGAACGGCTTTCCCCACAGTCCATGCCCCGTTCTCCCACGCATACCAGCACCATGTCGGCTGCACGGGCTGCATTGATGGCCACAGAATAATCCTTCTCCGTACAGGCAGCATCCAGGCAGATTTCAGTCACCGTTACTTCGAAGCCGAGTTTTTCGAGTGCTGGTTTGAGGGCTTGAGCAGGACGAACCACTTTGGTGGAATCATACGCGCGCATACCCAAACCCAGGGTCCAAAAACTCATATAGTCCTTGTTTCCTTTGCTGTCGGAATAGGGCCCGATGATGGCAATTTTTTTGAATCGGCTGCCTTCTGTAAGGGGCAAAAGGCCTCCGTCGTTTTTGAGCAGCACCATACTTTTGGCTGCGGCTTCCCTTGCAACTTCGCGATATTCGGCTTTTTCCAAAGTTTCGTCGTGGCGTTTTTGGTTGAGGTAGCGGTAAGGATCATCGAAAAGGCCCAGAGAGAATTTGAAACGCAAAACGCGGCGAACGGCTTCATCAATCTGGGCCTGAGTAACACGCCCACTTTCAAGCGCCTTCCTAAGTCCTTTTTGAAAAGTTCCACCCGCCATATCCATATCGCTGCCCGCCGTGAGGCATTTGGCCGAAGCGTCGGTTTCATCTTCTGCTGCTCCGTGCACCATGGTTTCGCCAAATGAATTCCGATCGCTTACTACCATGCCTTTCCAGGCCCATTCACCGCGCAAAATATTGGTAATCAAATTTTTGTCCATACTGGCCGGAACGCCGTTGAGCGTATTGAACGCATTCATAAACGCTGCCGACCCCGCATTTGCAGCCGCCTGAAAGGGCGGAAGCACCATTTCGCGCAGGCGTTGATTGCTCAAGTCTACTGTGTTGTAATCGCGCCCTGCCTCCGAAAAGCCGTAACCGGCGAAGTGCTTGGTGCAAGCCGCTACCGTGTTGTTAGCGGCCAAATCTTCCCCTTGAAACCCACGAATCCGGGCCTCAGCCACTCGGCTACCCAGAAAAGGATCTTCCCCTGCGCCTTCCATCACACGGCCCCAACGCGGATCGCGCGAAACATCCACCATCGGGGCAAAAGTCCAGTTTTGACCATCCGCGCTGGCTTCTTCAGCAGCAATCCGTTCGATACGTTCGATGAGGCTCATATCCCAACTGGCCGCTTGTGCGAGTGGAATGGGGAAAATGGTTTTATAGCCGTGTATAACATCGAACCCAAAAACAAGCGGGATGCCAAGTCGAGTTTCGCTGACGGCTACGCGCTGCATGGTAATCTTGTTTTGGAAATTGGTGTGTAAAAAAACCGACCCGATTTTACTGGTCCGTATTTGAGAGAGGAGGTCATCATTTTTCACATCCGTGACTGTACTGATATCACCCGGCACTTGATTGAGCTGGCCAATCTTTTCGTCGAGCGTCATTTTGGCGAGCAGGGCCTCGACGCGGCTTTCGATGTTTTGAATGGAGGTTTTTTGTCCAAAAACTGTTGAAAAAGAAAGTATTAGGCAAATAACAAGAATCCTGTCCTTTTTGCGAAATGTAATCATCAAATAAATTTTGGGCAAAAATAGGAAAGGAAAACGAGGATTGGGATTTCAGTTTTAATGCTCGTTTTTTAAAAAACGTGCTAAAATTTGCTTAGATTTCCGAATTTTGCATCCGCTTACTCAACACAAAACATAATTATGCAACCAACACTTTTAATTTTGGCTGCGGGCATCGGCTCGCGTTACGGTGGATTAAAACAAGTAGACGGCATAGGGCCCGGTGGCGAGGCAATTTTGGAATATTCCGTACACGATGCGATTCAGGCCGGGTTTGGCAAGGTCGTTTTTGTAATTCGAAAGGAGATTGAAGATGCTTTCCGCGAAAAAGTGGGCAAACGGGTGGAATCCAAAATCCGAACAGAATATGCATTTCAGGAATTAGACTCCTGCCTGGACTGGCTGGATGAAAAGCCAGAGCGTATAAAACCTTGGGGCACGGCCCATGCGATTCTGGCGGCCAAACATCTTCTGAATGAACCCTTTGCTACCGTAAATGCCGATGATTTCTATGGTGCAGATGCTTTTCGCCATCTCTGTGAATTCTTACAAAACCAGTGCAGCCCGAAAGAATACGGCATGGTAGCATACCAATTGGGCAATACGTTGTCGGAAAACGGTTCAGTGTCGCGCGGGGTTTGTTCCGTAAACGAACAAGGTTTTTTGAGCGAGATTACGGAGCGAACGAAAGTGGAGCGCCAATCAGATGGCATTCATTTTATGGATGAGACTGGGTCACATTTTTTACCGGACAACACTCCTGTTTCCATGAACCTTTGGGGGTTGCATCATTCCGTGTTGGAGCATATAGACGTACAGTTCCGTGAATTTGTCCTGGCGAACCGAACGAATCCAAAGGCTGAATTTTTTATTCCGCTCGTCGTCAACAACCTAATTGAATCCGGCGAAGTGGATGTACGTGTACTTCACAGCGATAGCCAGTGGTTCGGAGTGACTTATCCAGAAGATAAGGCCACCGTACAGGCTGCCTTGGCAGAGATGGACCGAATTTCTTAAAACCTTAAAACCTACGAGGTTTGCCATCCTTCTAAAGACAATCCCAGTCATATAAGACGCGTGAAAAATCCAGCGCAGCAAGGTCCTTTTCACGGATGAAAAAGTGCCCCACCCCCATGTCCCCCCACATAAGGTCCATTTGCTCATCCGAGTCGAGTTGCAACAACAAGAGCATGGGGTCGTCGGGGCGGCGTGGATCGTCTTGTGTAAAGTAGGCGTAGCCTCCGATTTTGTGACCCTGCGATCGCACAGATTTTTCAAACTCGCCCATTACATCCCATTCCTTTTCCCCAAACTGTCGGAAAAATTCACTTCCAAAGTGTTGGTAAAATTGAAAATCAGAAATAGGAACTACTTCTTCTCCCAGCCCAAAGATTAATGGGTAGCACTCATCCGGGTGGTGCGGCAACAAGTCTTCATCCCAGCTTGTACCCGGCAATTTAGTTTGGAGCAGGGTTTCGTTCTCCACCACTTCTGGATGAAAAAGAACCCGAAAGGTGTCCGGGTTCTCGCCGTCATCGAAATCCATTCCGTACAGGTCATCGTCATGAATGAAAAACTGAAGGATTCCTTTTGTGGGGAAGGGAGCAAGCGGTGGCGTTTCTGCAAAATTTATTTGGGCGAGGAAAAAAAGGTCGTTCCCATCGGAGCTGCTTGGCCAAGGTTGGTTTTTAGGCAAGTACGGAATTCCGCCCACCTTGCTTTCCCAAGGTTTGGTTTTGCGTGACGCTTGCGAAGTGGCTCGGATAAATGGCTTTCGGGTCTGAATTAGTTGTTCCCGGAAGGATTCCAGGGCATGGGGGAGTTTAATTTGCATGAGAAAAGCGCATGTTTAGGCTAATTTTGAGATCAAAAGTACCATTTTAAAAATCCTTCAAAAAAACTTTTAAAAATGTTTGCTCATCCTCGATTTGGATTTCTACCTTTGCCGCCCCAAAAGAAAAAGCGTATCCAACACCGTGGTTTAAAAGTTACGGTTTTATGATAAAAGTTCATTGACAAGACTGGAAGGAACAGAAGTAGAAAGGTAAAAGTAATTGAGCCAATCGAGTAGTCCGTACCGCCTTCGCGTAAGCTTCGGCGGTTGAAAAGGATGCTTGAATGATATTACTTGGTCTAATATGGCCAGGCAAGAGTAGGAAGTGAATAAGGGCGCATGGGGGATGCCTTGGCTCCTGGGGACGACGAAGGACGCGGTAAGCTGCGAAAATGCGCGGGTAGGTGCAAACGACCGATTGATCCGCGCGTGTCCGAATGGGGGAACCCCACAGATTGAAGATCTGTGAACATAAGTAGTCAACCCTCCGAACTGAAACATCTAAGTAGGAGGAGGAAAAGAAAACAAAAGTGATTCCGCAAGTAGTGGCGAGCGAACGCGGATTAGGCCAAACCAGCGGGCGTGCCCGCTGGGGTTGTAGGGCTGCGATGTGGACTATAATTGTATAAAAGAACGCTTTGGAAAGAGCGGCCACAGAGGGTGATAGCCCCGTATTTGGAATGCAATTATTACCTAGCAGTACCCTGAGTAGGGCGGGGCCGGAGAAACCCTGTCTGAAGCCGGCAGCACCATCTGCCAAGCCTAAATACCACCAGGAGACCGATAGCGAACAAGTACCGTAAGGGAAAGGTGAAAAGAACCTCGAGAAGAGGAGTGAAAAGACCCTGAAACCATGCGCCTACAAGCGGTCGGAGTTTCGAGTAATCGGAATGACGGCGTGCCTTTTGCATAATGAGCCTACGAGTTACTCCTCACTGGCAAGCCTAAGCGCTTCAGGCGCGGAAGCACAGCGAAAGCGAGCCTTAACAGGGCGACTTCGTCAGTGGGGGTAGACGCGAAACCGGGTGATCTACCCATGGGCAGGTTGAAGTCCCGATAGTCTCGGGATGGAGGACCGAACCCGTAAACGTTGAAAAGTTTTGGGATGACCTGTGGGTAGGGGTGAAAGGCCAATCAAACTCGGAGATAGCTCGTACTCCCCGAAATGCATTTAGGTGCAGCGTCGTGGAATGTATGCTGGAGGTAAAGCTACTGAGAAGGCTAGGGGGCTTCACCGCCTACCAACCCTTAACAAACTCTGAATGCCAGCATATAGTAACGGCAGTGAGCCCTGGGGTGCGAAGGTCACAGGGCGAGAGGGGAACAACCCAGACCAACGGCTAAGGTCCCTAAGTACGACTAATTCGCAGGAACGAGGTGGGGGCGCAGTGACAGCTAGGATGTTTGCTTGGAAGCAGCAATTCATTTAAAGAGTGCGTAACAGCTCACTGGTCGAGCGCCCCTGCGCGGAAAATAAACGGGCGTCAAGTCGTACACCGAAGCTTTGGGATCGAATAGATCGGTAGGGGAGCATTCTAAGCCGTTGAAGCGGTTGCGTGAGCAACCGTGCAGGCTTTAGAAAAGCAAATGTAGGCATAAGTAACGATAAATGGCGTGGAAAACGTCATCGCCGTAAGACCAAGGGTTCCTGATCTACGTTCATCGGATCAGGGTTAGCCGGGACCTAAGGATAAGCCGAGAGGCGAAGCCGATGGCAAACGGGTCAAAATTCCCGTGCCGGCGCGTGTTGTGAAGCGGGGACGGGGCAGGAAAGGTGGTGCGTCGTGACGGAATACGACGTTGAACCGCAAGGGATAGTACCGCAAGGCCCTCGGGCCGCGCGGATAACCCACTGGACATGCCCCCAGGAAAAGCCGCAGAAACATCAGGCACGCGCCGCCCGTACCGTAAACCGACACAGGTGGTCGAGGAGAGTATCCTCAGGCGCTCGAGTGATTCGTGGCTAAGGAACTAGGCAAAATGGCCCCGTAACTTCGGGAGAAGGGGCGCCCCTGTCAAAGGGGGCCGCAGTGAAGAGGCCCAGGCGACTGTTTAGCAAAAACACATGGCTATGCGAAATCGGAAGATGAGGTATATGGCCTGACACCTGCCCGGTGCCGGAAGGTTAAGGAAGGGGCTTAGGAGCAATCCAAAGGTCTTGACTGAAGCCCCGGTAAACGGCGGCCGTAACTATAACGGTCCTAAGGTAGCGAAATTCCTTGTCGGGTAAGTTCCGACCTGCACGAATGGTGTAACGATCTGGGCACTGTCTCAGCCACGAGCTCGGTGAAATTGAAGTATCGGTGAAGATGCCGATTACCCGCAACGGGACGGAAAGACCCCGTGAACCTTTACTACAGCTTTGCATTGGGCTTGACTATTCGATGCGTAGGATAGGTGGGAGGCTATGATGCGGTGGTTCTGGCCATCGTGGAGCCGACGTTGAAATACCACCCTTTGACTAGTTGAGTCCTAACTACGAAAGTAGAACAGTGCATGGTGGGTAGTTTGACTGGGGTGGTCACCTCCTAAAGTGTAACGGAGGTTTGCAAAGGTACCCTCAGCATGGTCGGTAATCATGCGCAGAGCGTATTAGTACAAGGGTGCTTGACTGAGAGACCGACGGGTCGATCAGGGTCGAAAGACGGCTAAAGTGATCCGGTGGTTCCGCATGGAAGGGCCATCGCTCAAAGGATAAAAGGTACTCCGGGGATAACAGGCTGATCTCCCCCAAGAGCTCATATCGACGGGGAGGTTTGGCACCTCGATGTCGGCTCGTCGCATCCTGGGGCTGGAGAAGGTCCCAAGGGTTGGGCTGTTCGCCCATTAAAGCGGCACGTGAGCTGGGTTCAGAACGTCGCAAGACAGTTCGGTCCCTATCTGTTGTGGGCGCTAGATAATTGAGAGGACCTGCCACCAGTACGAGAGGACCGTGGTGGACAGACCGCTTGTGTATCGGTTGTGCCGCCAGGTGCAATGCCGAGTAGCAATGTCTGGCAGGGATAAGCGCTGAAAGCATCTAAGCGCGAAGCCCACCTCAAGATGAATTATCTTTTAAGGGCCGCAGGAGACTACTGCGTTGATAGGAGGTCGGTGAAAGCACAGTAATGTGTGCAGCCTAGCCTTACTAATTGCCCGTTAACTTCCTTTTTT
>Ga0247843_1001426_pt1 | contig 48615 bp, 43 predicted proteins | sample LaCruzMarch2017__FD_192420 | JGI IMG/M metagenome (GOLD analysis project Ga0247843, IMG submission 192420) | Freshwater microbial communities from meromictic Lake La Cruz, Castile-La Mancha, Spain - LaCruzMarch2017_8m | ecosystem: Environmental > Aquatic > Freshwater > Lake | place: Spain...
TAGTACCTGCTTTAAGTGTTTCAAAGTCTTGTACAACTTTGAGTTTTAATTCTTTTGTGTATTTGGACATAAAAAACTGCACCTTAGTTAGTTGAACAAAGTGTCCAACTTTTGGGGTGCAGTTCACCATCGGAATGCCTGATAAAATAGGACTCTCATGATTAAGACTCAAAAATGTGTTCCGATACCCCACCATCGGAATGCCTGATAAAATTCGACATGCTCATATTAGATACATCTATAAGTTCCGATACCCCACCATCGGAATGCCTGATAAAATAAGCGGCGGCACGTCCAATTCAATGCCGTGGTTCCGATACCCCACCATCGGAATGCCTGATAAAATCAAGCTCTGCATTTTCACTTGAATTCGATAGTTCCGATACCCCACCATCGGAATGCCTGATAAAATTGAAATAGCATAGATAAGAACTCATCAGTAGTTCCGATACCCCACCATCGGAATGCCTGATAAAATCAAGCAAAAAAGCGTAATTCCAAACGATTGGTTCCGATACCCCACCATCGGAATGCCTGATAAAATAAGAAAAGGTACGACCCGCAACTGCGAATGGTTCCGATACCCCACCATCGGAATGCCTGATAAAATTAATCTATCACGTGAAGCGCAAGCTTCCGAGTTCCGATACCCCACCATCGGAATGCCTGATAAAATAAATCACAAATTGGTTGCATGTTTAAAGAAGTTCCGATACCCCACCATCGGAATGCCTGATAAAATTAGGGGCACATACTGGTTTTGGTTTACATGGTTCCGATACCCCACCATCGGAATGCCTGATAAAATTATCTGAAAATTAACGATTGCATTTGTCTTGTTCCGATACCCCACCATCGGAATGCCTGATAAAATGGTCAAATAATCGTTCTGGCTGGCTTGCAAGTTCCGATACCCCACCATCGGAATGCCTGATAAAATCAACCGCATTAGCGTCATAACATTTACAGAGTTCCGATACCCCACCATCGGAATGCCTGATAAAATACAACGTCGCAAATGCTTAGGCATTTTATGGTTCCGATACCCCACCATCGGAATGCCTGATAAAATCCTTTTGAGCAGCATCAGAGCATAGCATAGGTTCCGATACCCCACCATCGGAATGCCTGATAAAATAATTAAACAATTTTTAATGCCTATGTCTAGGTTCCGATACCCCACCATCGGAATGCCTGATAAAATCGATTGTTCACAATCTATTGATTTATATAGAAGTAGAAGTCAAAAAAGCTCAACTTGCTCTGGCATGTTGGGCTTTTTTCTTGTCGGTCGCTTACCAAAAAACTCTTTGGTCATTCCATATTGCTTATCCGTAACTATAAAAAATGCCACCTGAGCATCTTTTGGAATGAGTGGACGCAGTCTGATTATGGTTGCCTCACCCACAGCAAGCGTTGGAAAATGATGCACATAAAGTGAATTTTGTAACTGAACAAAGTTTTCTTGCAGTAAGCTACGGCGAAAAACGCTGTAATCGTGCCTCGCTTCAGAATCTATCATCGGGCAATCGTAAACACATATCACCCACATCACGCGCCAGCCATTTACGCCCATGATTCATTTTTTGATTTCGCAATCACATCTTGTGGCAAATGAAGTTGCTCGGCCCTACCATCTAACACACGCACAAAACTGGCAACACTTTCATTAATAGCTGCAGGCAGACGGAAGCCTGCTCCATTGAGCTTTACTTCATGCTCTATAAAACCCAGCAAGGCTTTGCGCGCAGTACTATCAAACTCTCCGCAATCACTGACAGCCACATGTCGCTCAACGACGAAGCGATATGGCTCTATAAAGTCATCTGCTAAATTAAATGGGTTTTCCATATTGCTATGTCCCAAGCCCAGCGCAGGGTTCACGCCTGCCATCACAAGTGAACGTGCCACCATAGAGCGCAAAACTGCATAGCCAAAGTTAAGGCGCGCATTTATTGCATCTTCTGCACCTTGTTTTTCACGTTTGAAATCTTCTTCAAACAAATACGTCCAATAATGTTTTGCCCCTTGGCCTTCACATTTAGTTGTATCTGCGGGCTTAACTTGGTCGGCTAAGCGTTTTAGTCGTAATGCTCCTTTACGGTTTAACGCTCTTAAATTAGCCGCTTGCGTACTAAGCCTAGCTTGAACTAATGCTTGCCACAACTTACCTTTTTTTTCGGTGTTATCTAGTACCATTTGTTGACGCAAACGCCGCACCAAATCGCCATTGCCAACTTGAGACAATAACCAAGCGCAGGGGTGATGAGTTTCATCAGTCACCATCACACTTGCTCCCGCCTTGGCAAGTTCCCTCAGAGCTTGTACCGATATTTGTATTGTGTGGTGATGCAAACATAAAACAGCTATATCGCGTGGTAAAACGAAGATATCTTCAAAACCATCACGACGTATTCGAATTCTGCCTAGATCAACAGAAAGTGATGCAGGATTTTCGATAAGCAATATGCGATGCTCAGACATGCTTCTAAATCAATTGCAACCGTGCAACTTGACTAAATGATAGTGATTTTTTACCTGAGTTTGGTTCTTCAATAGAGTTATAGGCTCTAGGGTCAACAATTGGCACTAAGAAAAATCCTGCTGCTGCTTTAAACATTCCGATTCTGTATTTCTTACCATCTGCCTTATCCAAGACAGCGTCTCCTTTATAAAAACGCACGATTCCATCTTTTTTAGGCAGTTTCTTGTTTTTCATAGCTTGCTGGATTTTCACAAGATTGGGTTGCCCTACAAGTCGCCCCTCTATAATCTCAGCCTCAAGGTAAGAATAACCTCCATTTATCAGACGCTTTGAGTATCCACGTCCATCTTTGCCTTTATGACTAATTATAGCCACATTGTCCGCATAAACTCCAGTAAAACAACACACTTTTTTGATTTTTGTTTGCTTACCATACAAATGCTGATAAACAGGCTCTGATAGAGCATTTGGTGCTGTTTTACCACTAGCAATTCTAGCCTCGAAAGCCTTGGATACAATTTCACGAATAGTATCGCTAACAATGTTTTGAATGGCCTTTCGAGCTTGTTCAACAGTACCCTTTTTACGGTCAATTAAATCCACCAATTTTGTACGCAAAGTAAGCCGAGCTTTATCTTCACCATCTTTAATGGCAACGCCATAAGCGGTTTCTTGAAATATCGCCCCATCAGGGTATCTATCTGGTTTAATCGAAAGCGGGCATTCTTTAATTGCGGCAAACGCTAATTCTCGAATGTTTTTTATAGGCGGCTCGATCACCTCTAATCTGGCTTTATAGCCATGTACAACTGCTTCGCTATTAATTTTGTATTGCCGTGCCATTTGCGCGAACAAGCCTCGTGAAGTAAGTGCAATGGTAATCGCATCAATTAAATGATGTCTATGGTCTAAACGTTTATCGAGCTTGCGGTCTGTATGATTCGCTTTATCTTCTGCGCGGTGTCCTTCCCATATTTTTTGATATTTTTCAAACTCATCAATCGTAATCACTCGCCCTTCGGTATCCAATATTGGCAGATTTTCAGCTATTCTAGCTTGTGGGATAACGGTCTCTAGCTTCCACTTATGCCGCAACAAGCTTGTAAGCTCACCACGTGAAACTGAAACTGGTGTTTTGCAAACGGTTTGTAACCACTGCGCGGCTTCTTTGGCTATCCATGATGTTTGGTGAAATTGGCGGTCTGCAAAACCTGCAATCGAATCATCGTTAAGCACTTCTGCTTCGAAGTCTTCTAGCAATAATAACTTAGCTTTACGGTAGGCCTTTTTATCGGCGAAAAGCTTGGCTCGCGATTGAATAATTGTCCAACGATTAGCATCGTGCCCGAAAGCCTGATACGGCGTACGGTTACCTTTTTCTTGATTACAACTGCGATGCGCCAATACGATTTCGCTACGTTTCAAACCCACTTGCGTGAGTGATTTAGGCAAAATATGTTCGTATTCTGTTTCTGCTCCACTTAACGCATCCGCAAGCGCAATCGTCTTGCTACAATAAGGGCAGTGTCCAGCACCTTGCTCTTGCCATAGCAAATAACGCCGCACTCTAGAAGGTGTAACTGTCGCATTTGCACCGCGTATTGCATCTTCGGCCTTGATGCGTGCCGTGCGATTTTTATTGTTCTCGCTTTCACGTTCGTTGCGCTTGCTTACGCCCACACTCATTTCGCGAGCCATTTCTATCACGATTTGCTCTGGCGGTGCGCCCAAATCAGCAATCATGCGGTTCAGCACATAACGAATCTGGCGTAATGAACCATCGACCACCGCATTACCAGTGGGGGGTGGTGCATCTAGTTGCTGTTTAAGCGTAATTGGCTGATTAAACATGTGTGGATAACAAACACGAATTGCCGCTTCTTCATCAGGGCGTATCTCACCTTGCCACTCTTCAGGCCACCATGGGGTTTCTAGCCATTCCGTAAGGTTTTTTAGCGCCTTTATAGAGTAAGATGCTCTACCGCCCTCAAAACCCATTTTGCTTAATCTATCAAACTTTTCGAGTGTCTTAAGCTGATTTAAAAACGCCACAAAAGGCTGAGGTAAAACTCTCGGAGTTCCATCAATTTTAGCGAATCGCGTATGCCAAAGTGGGTCATCTAGTTGCTCTGGCGAACCTAAATCCGCCAGAAAATTAATCACCTGAATTTGTGTGCGTTCATCCAAACCATGCCAAGCCTCACCTAAACCCAATTTATTAAAAACATGGTTAGTTTTGTTACCTGGAATTTCATCACGGCTTAATCGGTCTAGGTTCAAACCTTTGCCATCAGGCTTGGCGCAACCTGCGGCATCTAAGGCTTTGTAAATAGCATCAAATTTCACCACTTCGTTTTCATCGCATAAACTGCGTATGACAGCTTTTTGTAGGGCAGATAAATATTCTGCACGTTTACCTGCGCCCCAACGCAAATCACCAAGAGTTTTTTCAATACGGAATCGCTGAAAAGCAAGTTGTGCACGTGGCGCACGCGCGAGTGTTGGCTCTAAGCCACATTGCCCCACCATGCCGCCAACCGCTTTTAGTGGGCGTTGATAAAAAATAGCTTGCCCGAAAATTTCTTTAAGTGATTTGCCTTGATGTTGTGAATTTAATATAGGGTAAAAGGCTGATTGCGTTTGCCAGATTTGCTCAAACTCTGCTTCTACATGGCTACGTAACGCATAAAGATTTTGCAATTCATCTTCTTTATCACGCTTTTCTTTTACTTTTAATTTCGTTGGTAAACCTTGTTGCCAGCGTTCATGCAAGTATTCGCCTAAGGTAATAGAAGATAAACCGCGCGATTCTGCAATCAAACTCATGGCTTTGTTCAGGTCATTACTACCACCCTCAACCTCACCTAATACGGCACCTTCTTTTTTTTGTCTGAATGCTCCACCGTAGCCTCGCCGCTTACTCAAACGAATAAATACCCGGATAAGGTCTGACAAACTAATTCGCTCTCTTGCAGCCTTAGCTCGAATCGTTAATAGGCTAGAGCTACTATCTGCAGACGGCTCAATTTGAATACCAAGCACATTAGCTAAAATAGCAATTTTTTTAACTCTACCCTTGCGACGGTCAATTTGTCGGCGTTGCATACGCGCTAGACGACGACCTGCTTTTTTTGATTTTAAGCCTGCTTGGCTTTTTTCAAGTGGCTCATCAAAAATCCTAACGTGCTTCCAAATTAAATCCGTCGGATTGTTGTTTGCATCTAATGAAACCGCTGCCACACCCAATGAAGCTGTACCTACATCTAAACCAACACGATATCGCATAGCATTGCCTTTTATTGTTATTGATGTAATATATTAATATATCAGGTATTCCGATGGTGGGGACTATCGGCAACAAGGGTTTAAAAACCCACCGATATAAATGGCGCACTTAGGTGCGCCATTTTTTTAAAATTTTATTGTAGCTATATTTAAAGTTCAAACCTTGAATTAGCATAGGTTTTGTCTGTTTCTAATTTCAAAAATAATTAATAGAAATCGCAAGGTGTTGCTTAACTTATGTGTGTTTTTTATATTTATTTTTTTATATAGCCTGTCTAAAATCTCCCAAATTTTATCGACTTGGCTTTTTACTCACCTATTACCATTTTTCCGAATTTATTGTTATGTGTATAGTTACTTGTAAGGCTGAATTTCATTGTTATCACGAGTCAGCAATTGTAAGAGTTTGCTATTTACAAATAGCTTTTCCTTGCCTACGGACACCTCTTCCAAAACACCAATTTCTGTAAGTCGCTTTAGGTAAACAGAAGCAGTTTGGCGCTTGGCAATTCCTGCTTCGTTTAAGCTACTGATTCTACTGTATGGTAGCTCAAAGATGAGACTAACTAACTCATAGGAATAGATTTTATCCGCGTGTTTAGATACGTGTTCGCATGTCTGGTCAAACAATGTTTTGATAGCAGCAATTTTTGCTGTTGTCCAACTAGAGGTTTCTTCTACACCACGAAGAATATACATAATCCACGGTTCCCATTCGCCTTTGGTTGTGACATTCAATAAGTGCTGATAGTACTCTTGCTTGTTTTGAATGATGTAGCGGCTTAGGTATAAAATCGGCAATGTAAGCAATTTTTCTTGTATTAAAAATAAACTGTTTAACACACGACCTGTTCGCCCATTGCCATCACTAAACGGGTGAATTGCCTCAAACTGATAGTGGCCTATGGCTAAGCGTATTAGAGGGTCTATTTCTTCAGCGTTGTGCATGAACCGCTCCCAATTGGCGAGCATGTCACGCAATAATCTTTCTCCTTCAGGCGGGGTATAAATAACTTTACCAGTTCTGTCGTTCATTAGCGCAGTTCCCGCAGTATGGCGCACTGTCATTTCAATGCCTTTAATTTTAGTACAGATTGTTTCTGCAACTCGAGTATTAAGCGGGTGTCGAGCTAGCTCTTTATAGCCTTCAAACAAAGCAGTTCTGTAGCGCAATGCTTCTTTAGTGGCGGGATCTGCTTGCTCATCATTACTTTGATGCTGAAAAAGCCTATCCGTTGTTGTGACTATATTTTCAATTTCAGAGCTTGCGCGCGCTTCTAGTAACGGCAAGGTGCTAATTAAAACCCCTTGGTTTGGGATTAGTTCAGCAGCTTGCTTAAGCTCCGCTAGCGCAACTCGTGCACCAATGCATTGCTTTAATATTGACCGCGTTTCAATCTCTACCGCTGGTGGCAGCGGTGGAAGTAGGTTATACGGTTCGACTGGTTCCCAATTATTCATGTTTACATTTTAGACTTTTATCGACATATCAAGAAGTGTATGTCGACGCAATCGACACGTCAACAGGTTTATGTCGATATTTTTTTAATTTATCGACATATTTACAAATATGTGTCGAAATTAATGATTTTTATCGACACGTACTCCAATGAAACGGAAGGGAAAGCATGCAAAAAGCACCATCAAGAGGCATTGTTTTATAGACGAATTAATCTTTAAATGTTAAAATAAACTTAATAAATCAATTAGATAGGAGAATATATGACATTCTCTGCACTAAGTACTAAGTATCGAACCTCAAGACTCATAGTAACGTCATGTTAACACCTCGCCAACAGGCTTTTGTAAACTTTTATGTCATTTGCCGCAACGGAAGCGAGGCGGCGAGACTGGCGGGGTATAGCAAAAAAACAGCTCACCAAATTTCATACGAGAACCTGAGGAAACCTGAGGTTATTGCTGCTATAGCTGAGAATGAAGCCACCTTGGCTTTAAAACTAGAGATTGATCGCAACACTATCGTCGGCGGCATCATTAGCGGCATTAGTGAAGCTAGGCGACTAAAAGACCCCAGTGGCATCATTAGGGGATGGCTTGAAATAAGTAAAATTACGGGTTTTGACAAGCCAGATAGAGAAACAAACACCGAACTAAGCACTTCGAACAAAGTACTGAGTGCTCAGTTAGAAGCTATGAGTGATGAAGAGTTATTGGCAATTGTTGAAGGCCGCTAACTATATTGTTTTGACAGCGATTTCATCTGAAAAAAGTGTAGTTAAGCGCGCTTTTACTAAAGTTATATCATTTTCGCCACTAAGGCACCAGCTCCAGGTTTTTTGACGCTTTTTTTTATATTTAAAAAGAGTCATTTTGCTAATAAAATTATTATTAGAATTTTGACTCTTTTTAATAGAAGTCAGCCAGCGCTTGACGTCATTTTTAGCGGCGTGGTGGTGGGTTGACCACAATTCCGGGTAATACGTCGCTAACCACTCAGAAGCAAGTGGTAATAAGCCGTTATTTAGTGCGATTGCACGTTCAATTCTGCTTCCGTACATAATTTCATTCCAATTGCGGAGTTCGTTAACTTCAATTTCAAGTGGTATGTTTGATAAGATAATCACTTCTTTAGTCTCACTAGCGTGTACAAGTCGTAGCCGGTCAATCGCCTGTAGTGTTTCTTCCTCACGCAGCTGATTGACGATAGCCTGAACTCTGTGGTCTGGGTGTACAATAACTTCAGTACCGACATTTCCCTCTTTTGTGTAGTACCCTCTTTTTTCTGTAGTCCACTCTCCAACAAGGTTTAAAGGTTCAAAATCGTATGCAAACAATGCACGCGCTATGTCCTCAGCAGCTTTAACAGATGGTTCGTTACGCCCTATTACAATCACAACATCGAAATCTTTCCAACGATCTACCCCACGAAAGCCATTAAAATGAACCGAATCGCAATGTGTTGGGATTTTGAGTTTGGATGTAATTCCCTGCACTTGATTACCAACAATTTTCTGTGGGCCGATTACTAGCACCTTTCTACCATTTTCAGCCTTTCTAAAAATTAGCTGTTGAATATCTTTAAGTTTCTTTTTTGCCTCTTTTGCACATTTTGGGTTGTTGTTTTGCTCTGGGACGAGCGATGTTGTGGAACAACGCGTTGAGTAACATTGTGTTACGAATGCTTTACGAGGGGAATAAATTTCACGGAAAATGTTGTTTTTAAACAGCGCATTACTGATTATTTGCGACGCACTTGCATCTAAACATTTGATAATTGTGTCCTCTGAAAAACGTAACAATTTTTTTCTATGATTTATGATTATGTTATTAGTAATTGCATCATAGACTACCGGTTGTCCTTTTCTATCATATAGCAATGTTTTTAGTAAGATAACTATTGGTTTCGTGTGTGCTGTATTGATTAACTTAGCTTTAAGTTCCCGTTCACTTAGCCCAGGATGAATTCCTGCCTTTATTCCTTGTAAAGCTTTTATTGCCTTACGTAGTGTGCCATCAGTAGCTGCTTTATTTACAACCCTATAAGCAGATTTTCCAATATTGATTGAATCGAAAACAGATTTACATAAACTGACAGCGTCATCTGGAAGATTTTCGGCTAATAGTTGGAATGCATTTAATTTAACTTGCTGGATAAACTGTTGAAAAAAACTTTCATCGATGATAACTATTGACGGAATCCAGTTCTCGAGTCTTGTACGCGCAAGTGGTAAATAACTATGCGTATAAATATAGACATCTGCTGGTTTGAATTGACCTATATATTCACAGTTGTTGTAGTATTCGCAGGTAATTGGCTCCTGACTTATACCGGATTGTCGCAAACACAAGTTAGGGAATACTGATAGACCTGCGTTGCTTAATTCTTGTGCTAACTTAGCTTTTTTACACAATGGTTGACCGTTAATTGTGAGATGTGATCGGCCGCCGATTATTGAGACCTTCAGCGTAGGGTTTTGTTTAATTATGTTTTTATACCACTCAATCGCGAGCTTATGTGTTGGTGCGTATATTTCAATGGGGTATCGCGTTGCGTTAGCAATGCTGTTGGCTGTGAGCGACGACTTGCCTATGCCGGCTGGCGCTTTTATGATTTCGACTCGCAAGACTCAGAACCAACTTGCAATTCTTTGAGCTAATTCAGCATGCGCATCAGAAGCAATTTTAGTTTTTTTTCGTTTGGGTGGTTCTATTCCGCTGATTAATTTTGATTTATTGGATTGCCCCTTATCGCCGAATTTCTTAATAGCTGAATTAATTGCTGTAATTATATATTTCCGGCTTGCCTTAATTTTAATATATGAGTCAGTATGTTGGCTCCTGTTAGCAGCTAATACTTTCTTAGAGATATAGTCATATAACCACTCGATGTCTGTACCTTCTTTGCCGTTGCTTCCGACATAACTTGCAATCGCACGAATGATAGGATCATTAAATCCATTACCACCTTCGTGATCTCCTATGCTATCAATTAAAATATCAAAGTTTGAAATTGTATTATTTTGCTCTGGATTTAAACGTTGTTTTTCAGTACTTTTTTGTCTTTTAGAGGGTGCGTAAGTTCGCTTTATCGCTTCCTTAGGGCTAACGTATGATTTAAATAAGACGAAACTATTTTTCTTAACGACTAAACCAGAACGCTCAGGGAATGGATTTTTAACGCCTTCAAAAATTGGTGCTGCAGTAAAGTGTGGTTGTACATCGCGGAATAAAGCGCTATCAATGAGTTTGCATTTACTTTGTTTGTTTACGTAGTCTGCAAACTCTCGAAGTTCGAGGTCACTGACAGGTCTATTAAAGTAAAACCAAATATGCGCTGAAAGTTTACTTTCCTTTGACATACCGGCACTTGATGAAAGTTGCCAGTGATAGGACACGTTATGGTATTCAGGTGGCAGTTTAGATATTAAGAATTCGAATGCAGGTATCTTATCCTTACGTAAACTTAGGCCTTCAGGCATTTCAATATTGTCAAAATCAAATAATGCATACCTTAGTCCAAGGGCTGGTGTCTTGAAGTTTTTGTTATTTCTATTCCATGACTCTTCAAGTTTAACGTGCGGTAGTGGCTGTCCTCGAATAATAAATGCTGATGAACGATCTTCTAAAAATCTAAGATTTCCTGATAGCTCTTCTATGCCATTTACTTTTCTTTGCATTACACAGAATTTGTAACCTGCGTTATAAGCAGTCTTGACAATCTTTTTACCATCTTTGCTAAATTTCTTTGTTGCTGTATTTTCTTTGCAGCATACAAGTACAGTGAGTGAATCTTCGCTATTATTTGCCACAGCATTTGGTTGATAAAGTAAACTCATTGTAGAGTCCCTTCGTGTTCATCGTCAGGTGGCAAATTATGAAATTTTCGGTACTCATTAATAATGAATTCTGCGGGTGGCATTTTTAGATCAGCGCTGCAATTGATAAATGCAATGGTGTCGTCTAACCAAACGACAACCCACGTTTTCATGCCAAACGACAACAATTTCGCCATTAACTCTACCGAGCGATCAGACGGAAACATCATGTCACCAGGGATGATGCATGCCCCACTTATAATTTCTTCATCTGTGAAGTATATTGCTTTCATTAAGTTGTCTCCTTAGTTTTAGAAGATTGGGCGGTACTAGTGGTTTTTCCTGCCCTTAACCACGCGTCCAGATCGTCACGGAAGTAGAAAACTTTTCCACGTTTTATGTAGGTTGGGCCACTACCTTTACTTCGCATCATTGCTAAAGTTTTTACCGCATAACCTGTATATTTAGCTGCATTCCATGTATCCAAACGCCCGTCTGGGTATTCCTGTATTGATAAGGCTTTAATAGAATCATCCATCACTGTTTACATCTCCTAATATGTTGTTAGAATAACTACGATTTAAAAATACTATAGCAGAATAAAATATTGTTTACAAGTAACAACATGTTGTGTAGAATAATTTAGAACAATTGAGAATGTTATGAAGAGGTGGTGAAAATGAGTGAACTAAAAAATAGAAAGCAAAAAGCTGGCAGCATTAGGACTGAGGTGTTTGCGATGAGACTAGATCCTCAATTAAAATTCGCATCTGATCTACTTGCGCGTAAACAGCGTCGATCGTTAGCTAACTTAGTTGAATGGTCTTTAGATACAGCACTTCGTAGTACTAAAATTGACGAATCAGAGAAATCAGCTTGGGACTTTGGTGCGGAAATCTGGGATGTAAGTGAACCGATTAGATTTATTAATTTAGCGACAAAACATACAGATTTACTTAGTTACGAAGAGCAGTGTATCTTAAGTCTGATAAAACGATTTCGTGTAGAAAACCCAAATGAAGGCCCAGACATAGCTTTTTATGACCACAAAAACAACAAGCTTATCAGCTGGACGATAGAGCCTTGCTGGAGTGAGATAAAGGCTTATGCGCTTGATAATAATGATATTGAATTAGAGAAAATGTTAACCAAAAAATTAGGCTCATTATACGATTAATAGGATTCAGTTATGGGTAAGTCATTTCAAAAATTAACACGCCTTAGCATGAGAAAACTAAACGCTGGGGAAAGCATCTCTGAAAATGGAATCTATTTCGAGCGAACTGTAGTTGGCGACGGTGTGTTTACGATAAACATCATGGTTGATGGGATACGTATACATCGTGTTGTTGGGCGTGAGTCTGACGGCACGACACGTTCACAAGCAGAAAATTATATTGAAAAGCTCAGACAAGATGCTAAAAATAATAGATTATCACTGCCTCATGGAAGAAAAACATCATTGAGCTTCGGTGCTGCTGCCGCTTTATATTTACGTAAGTTAAATGAAGAAGGTGGTAAAGATATTGAGTCTAAAAAGCAACGATTGGAGCTTCACTTAGTACCTTTTTTTGGCAATACGCCGTTATCAAAAATATCTAGTTTTGATGTAGAACGTTATAAAAAACAACGCTTAGCCGAGCATTCAAAACGAGGAAAAACTCACTTAGTTAAGGGTAAATTGGTTCATAAAGAAATATCTTTATCTACAAAATTAACTAGCCCAAGTACCGTGAATCGCGAAATCGCGGTTTTATCACATCTTCTAAACAAAGCTTGTGAATGGGGATGGTTATCACACCTACCGCTTAAGATTAAACGACTAAAAGAAGGTAGTGGTCGAATCGTATACTTAACCGTAAAGCAGCTTGCAAAGCTAAAAGAGTTTGCAAAAGTAGACGAAAATAAATATGTATACCCATTCATTTTAATTAGCTCAGAAACATCGATGAGAGCATCTGAAATATTTGGTATTCGCCGTGAACATATCGATTTAGATAAAAAAACAATCTATATCCCTAAAGCCAAGGCGGGGGCGAGGGAACAACCAATAACTAGACAACTAGCTGAATATTTAAAGGGTTATTTAGACGGTTTGCCTAGTAATAACCAGTGGATTTTTAGTTCAGCCACTTCCAAGAGTGGTCACATAGTTGATATTCGAAAAGCATATCGCAGAGTTGTGCTTGCTGCTGGTTTAGATCCTGATGTTGTATTGCGGCATACTTTGCGACATACCGCGATTACACACCTCGTGCAAGCTGGTGTTGACTTACCAACTGTAAGGCGAATATCTGGCCACAAAACACTTGCCATGGTTGAAAGATATGCCCATGCAAACGGAGAGCATATTAGTGATGCAATGGATATGCTTGAGAAAAGATACAAAGAAGTTGTGTAGTACTTGAAAGCAATTACACAGGATTTACACAAACTCAATTTATTGAGAATAATGTAAACCGCTGTGAACCGCTTAGATATTGGTAGGGTGTGCGGGGATCGAACCCACGACAAACGGATTAAAAGAACGTTTATTAAAATACAGTTTATTTAAAATCAAACACTTACAACGCTCGCAAACCTTGTAAATTAGTCATGAATAGTCATTTTAAGCCTTATTTAGCCTAGCTTAGTTACGTTTTAGCTACGGTCTTTCAATAACCATAGATATTGCAAACGCAAAAGAATCGTGTTATATTAATTTCGTGCATTAGTATTTTAATAAACGACACTGAAAACGACACTGAAAACGACACTGAAAACGACACTGAAAACGACACTGAAAACGACACTGAAAACGACACTGAAAACGACACTGAAAACGATAAATACGAGATTAGGCCAAAAGCAATACTCTGAATTTTGAGTAAGGCTTGGAGGTTAAAAAATATGCATACACATGAAATTAAATCAAGCGTGAAAGTTGTTGGCTTAAACGGTCAAATTTCACTTGGCAAAGAATATGCTGGGAAACAAGTTCTTGTAGAAGAACGAGAGCCTGGTGTTTGGATGGTTAGAACCGCTTTAGTAATTCCTGAGAATGAACTTTGGTTACATCAACCTCAAGTGAAAGAAAGTTTGCAACGTGCGTTAGCGCATGCTGCATCAAATAAAGCCCAAGAAACCGACGACATTGACGCATTTTTTGGGAATGTTGAAAATGAAAAACAACAAGGTAAAACTGGACTTAAACAATCCCGAGTTTCAGGAAAGTTGGCTAAAACTAGATAAGGTTGAACGTAATAAAGTTACAGATACACTTAAAAAGTTAATCCAATTAAGCTGGGAGCAGGTGTATAAGGATCAAGGTTTGAAATGGGAAAAAATTGTTAGCATTAAGCCACCAAAGGGTATTGAGGCAATTTACTCACTTAGAATCACACAATCCTGTCGCGCTGCAGCATTTAGAGACGGTGATATGATGCGATTTTTGATTATCTCACCCGACCATGATGCAACCTACGGGAAGAAATAAAGGAAGCCAGATAATTCTGAATCAGGCCTCTGCCGAAACCCCATGTTTTTACATGGGGTTTGTTTTTTGTAGATTTAGAATGTATTGACAGTTTGCAGTAAGGCATTTAAGTGTAAGTGCTTGTGTAGAATTACATGCTTGGTAAAAACTTTTAATGAGGAATACCTGACTTTTTAACACAGCGGGCTCAGACGAGGAGTATTGATGTTTAATTTTTTTAAAAAAAATGAAATTGAGAATGAAAGTGTCAGTGCTGTTAAATTAGAGAAAGTACTATCACTTGCAGATCAAATTATTAACACAAACCCCAAAGCAATAAAGCAATTCGTTGCGCTCCTCGGTAGAAAGTATCAAAGTGAATATATGGTCAAGTTAGCTTCGGCCTATAACGAACATAAAGTTCCAAAGCTTGACCCTCAAGTTGTTTGGTTTAGTGAGTTTACTCAACTTAATGCAGCAGGAGATACTCTTCATAGCATCAAGAAAAAACTTAACATTGATGTAACTTTGAAGCTGTCTTGCGACATGGTATTGCCTTGGCCTTGGGATACGGAGAGGATAGTTAAAAATCTATCATACATTGGTAAAGGTAAAGTTCGAGGCGATTGGTTTCAAGATAACAATCACAAAGTTGAATTATGGTTGCCGTTTGGCCTAGGATGGGTGCATGGTGGCAATCATTCGATAGCCAGTGGGATTTTACAAGGCGATGGAATTATTAAGCCAACTAATATATACGATGTTTCATCAGTATTTGATTTGGTTAAATTTGACGGTAATTACTTTATACGCATTGAAGATGGAGAAAGAATCAGTAATAAAGTAGTAGATTTTGAATTTGCGGCAGTTTTCGAAGTAGGTCGGCTAATTCACAAAAAGGATCTAAATTTATATACATCTTGATATTGGACTATCCACGGTTTTGTAGACACCTAGCCTTGTTTAAGTTAGTACAAGTTAAGTTAACTAAAGTTTGATAAGTTACAATGCTATGAATAATTTAGAGAAAAAAAGTTACTTCAGATGAACATCCTCCAATACGAATCAAAAATATGGGCTACGGCTGACTTACTGCGAGGCTCAGGCATTAAAGAATCTGAATGGCCTTCTTTTATGATGCCATTTTTTGCACTGGCGATGATTGAAAGCCGTTTGGTGCGCATGTTTGATAACCTCAAAGAAGAAATTGGTGAAGCAAAGTTTGCGCAAATCAATAAAGATGATTTGTACGAGATGATTCGTGATGAGGGTCAGGGTTACAACGTTTTTATCTTTGAGAAAAACCAAACACTCAAAGACATTTGCAAAAACGATAAATCGTTTGAAATTGACTTTGATGCATACCTTAAAGGTTTTGATGGTGAAACCAAAGACTTGCTGGGCGTTGATGCTGGCGAGGGTGAAAAATTCCTTGATATTAAAGGCGTAGTCACCAAGCTTAAAGCAAAAAAGGTATTACTCGGCTACACCAAGCTATGGGCAGAAATAGACCTCAAGCCTTTTAACAACTCAGAAATCACTACGCTTGAAGAACACATCAAGCGCAAATGGGCAGACATTTCAGCCGAAACGGCTGGGGAGCAATACACGCCCGATGACGTGATTGCTTTAATTGCAGAGATTATTGCCAGTAAGATTGAAGACAATGACAAACTGCTCAAAATCTATGATTGCACATGCGGCGGTGGCAACATGCTGTTTGGTGTGGAAGACCGCATCAACCAAAAATTCAAACGCCTCACACAAACCTTTGGGCAAGACTGGAACGACGCACTATATGCGCTAGCCAAAATTGAAAGTCGCTTTCGTGCAGATTCAAAAATTGAGCACGGCAATACACTGGTCAACGATAAGTTTTACAACGAAGAATTTGATGTGGTCATAGCCAACCCACCCTATGGTGTGAGTTGGAAAGGCTATGAAAAAGACATCAACAATGACAAAACCGAGCGTTTTAAATTTATTCCGTCTATTTCAGATGGTCAGTTGCTCTTTATGCAGCACCTTATCTCAAAGCTGGATAGTCAAGGCATAGGCGTTGTTGTTCACAACGGCTCAACACTCTTTAGTGGGGATGCAGGCTCAGCCGAGAGCAATATCCGTAAATGGATGTTAGATAGTGATATTGTTGAAGCCATTATTCAATTACCTACCAATGAGTTTTTTAACACGGGCATTTATACCTATTTGTGGGTGCTTAATAAAAATAAAGCACCAGCCCGTAAAGACAAATTGATGCTGATTAATGCCAGCGATAAATTCAGCCCGCTCAAAAAAGCCAAAGGTGAAAAACGTAAAGAAGTAGATGAAGGCAACAGGCTAGACATTGTGGCTACCCTTGCCGCCTTTGAAGATAACGACTACGCACGCGTATTAGATAAAGAGTTTTTCTACTACAACAAACAAGCCATTATGCTCACCAACGTGGACGAAAATGGCAAGAGTTTTGAATCGCACCTTACGCAAGGCAAAAAGAGCTTAAAGCTCAACCCAACCCAACTAACCAATGGCGAGCGAACAATTACAGATTTTGAAATTACTACTTTTGATAACACTCTATTCAAATCATTATCTGACTATTTTGAAAACGATGTTAAGCCGTTTATCGCCTTGCTGGACTACAAAGAACAACCGCTTGTGGTGACATGCGCTAACACGCAATATCATTTTGATAACGACAAAGAAACTTTAATTAAAACTGAGAATGGCACTATAGAAGAATTGGGATGCGGCAGAATTGTTATAAAAACGGCCTTAAAGAACGCTACAAAATCACAGCCAAAACGTATTGAAATAGTGGTTGAGTTAACACCTGATTATCAGAAAGATTACGAAACAGTAGAATTTGAAATTGACCCAATTTTGAATGAAAAACTTATTCAGTCATTTATGGAAAAGTACATGGTCAAACCTTACATCTATCTTGAAAATACAATTGGCGTTGAATTTAACTTTAACAAAATATTTTCAAAACCACCTTTGATCAGAAATTTATCGGAAATTGTTTTGGAAATAAAAAATATAAATAAAGATTTAAGCCAACTTGAAGAAGATCTTTTTTAAAATGCAAAGTTCTTTCTGCTGCTATGAAAATCTTGCTGAGTCAAATTTTAAATACTTTGACAAAATACCATACGGATGGCAATCAAATCATCTCAAAAGGTTCTTAAAAAAAATAACAGATGGCGCACATACATCACCCGACTTATCCAGTAGTGATTATCCATTTTTAACCGTAGTTGATTTGAAAGATGGGAAACTTGATTTCGAAAACTGTCTTTTCACATCTACAAATGATTTTATGAAGTTAGTCAGGAACGGCTGTAAGCCATTAAAGGACGATGTACTTTATAGTAAAGATGGGACAATATCTGAGACAGTTGTCATAAATATAAACTCAGATTTTGTTGTTGGATCATCATTTATCATATTAAGACCAAATCTAAAGCTTATTGACCCAAGATATTTAAGTTATTTTTTATCGTCCTCAACGATGAGAAATCAGGCAAAGATTTATATTAAGGGCGCAAGTTTACCAAGAATTTCTATTTCTAACGTAGCAAAGCTCGGAACCGTTTTCCCGCCCAAAGAGCTACAAACGAATCTTTCAAATTTCCTCGATAATTCAACTTCAAGAATTAATAGACGAATTGATTTACTTACCAATAAATTAAGACTTTATGAAGCATTCAAAAAGTCTTTGATTCTAGAAACGATACTTTTTGGCTTAGACAAAACAGTAAATTTAAGAAGTACAGGAATTGCTTGGGCACCCGAGATACCTGAGAATTGGAAGATGCTGAGATTAAAAGATGTATCGAGAATTACCAAAGGCAGTGTTTTTGATTTTGATTCTTCAAGTGGTCATATACCTTACTTGAACGGTGGCATTAATCCGTCAGGGTATTCTGAAAAAAGTAATATGCCAGCAGGAGTAATTGCGGTTAGTGAAGGCGGCGCTTCAAGTGGTTATGTTCAATTTATGCAAACTGCTTTTTGGTGCGGCGCTCACTGCTATGCTGTATTTCCAAAAACGAAATCAAAAAGATATTTATATTTCTGCTTAAAAGCGTTTGAACATGTATTGATGTCGTTAAAAACAGGTTCAGCTATGCCCAATCTAAGAAAATCAGAAATCAGCAATCTTTTAATTCCGATTACTGATAATTATCAAGAACAATCCACAATTGCTGACTATTTAGATATAAAAACGCGAAAAGCAGATATTGCTATTAATAAGATTTCAGATCAAATTTCAAGACTAAAGGAACTTCGTGAAACATTAATTAATGATGTAGTCACGGGCAAAATAAAAGTCACACAAGACGATAATAACAAGGGGCTAGCCGCATGAATGAGTTGCACCTGCAAGATAAATTCTTAATCCCCTATTTTATTGATGGCTTGGGCTATAAAGAGGTTAAAGCAAATACTGTCACCAATAGCTTGATTATTGAAGAAGACTTGCAGGCATTTATATCAGACACTGAGCTAAACAAAAAGCCTTATGAGCAATTGCTCAAAAAGTATCATGGCAACCAAAAAAAGCTACTTACAGATGTGATTGAGTTGGTGCAAGAGCGGTGTGGCAGTGCGCGTAACAAGGCGTTATTTATTAATGCTAATAAGTCCATCACTTTGCATGGCATCAAACTCCACCTTTTTTACACTAGCGATAGTGTGATTCATGAGAATGCATTGTTTGAGCAAAACATTTTCTCAGTGGTGCAAGAATTGCCATACAAATACAACATAGATGGCAAGCAGGTGTTTTCATTTAGGCCAGACATTGTGTTGTTTTTGAATGGCATTTATTTAGGCTATAGCGAATTAAAGTCTAACTACACCAACCAGAACGCGGCTAAAAATGGCCGTGGCAAAGTGATTAAAGATTACTTTGAAGCGGTGAAGGTGTATCACCAATTTGTGGATAGAAACGATAGCTTAAGCGAAAACGAAAAGCTCAATAATCGCAAAGACTTTTTGAAGGTATTTGAAAAAGCGATTCATATAACCACTACAGATATTGGTGAAACTTATGTGATCCGCACAATTAGTGATTTTTTTGATGACATTTTAGCCACTTGCCGTGAAGGCAAGTTTGACCGAGAAGAGTTTGAGAAAAAGGCGGTTGGCGTGTTTAAGCCTTACCCACTGCTAAACCAAAAAGCAGAAAAAAAAGACAAGCTCAAAGAATTGTTTGCCGCTTTGTATGGCAAGTTTTACATTGAAAAAGAAGTACTCTATTACAACTTTATTGAGCGCGATGTTCAGGTTGTTAAAGGCGTAAAAGAAGTAAAAAACGAACAAGGGCGTCTGATTTCGCCACGGCCAAAGCAAAAGTTTGGTACAGATAAAATACTCAGTAAGATTGATGAGTTTTTAGCCCATGAGCAAGAGCCAGACTATTTTGAAAAGCTTTTAGAGCAACAACTGGTTGGTGTGGGTGAGGCAAAAAAGAAAGAGCTATTAGAAAAGCGCAAAGCCTACTCAAACAATAAAAACGTTTACTCATTGCTCATGCAATACGCCGCAGGGTTTGGTAAATCTAACATTATTGGCTGGACAGCACTACAGCTCAAAGACCTAAGAAAAAACGGCGAGTTTGTTTACGACAAAATCATGATTGTGGTGGACAGGTTGCAATTACGAAGCCAAATTGATTCGCTCATGCTGAACATGAACATTGATAACAGAATGTTTAAGGAGGCGACCAACAAAAAAACTTTTCAAGAAGCCCTAGCCTCAGATACACGCCTTGTGATTGTGAACTTGCAAAAGTTTGGTGCGGTACGTGAAATGTTAGATGCTGAAGTGCTCAAAAAATTAAATGGCTTGAGAATTGCCTTTTTGATTGATGAGATACATCGTTCAAACAGTGGCGAACAGCATGAAGAAATGGTGAGTATTTTTGACGAGTTGCAATCACCTTTTGATAGCGGCGCTTACCAAAATATCAAAAAGAATTTAATCATTGGTTTTACTGCTACACCTGATGACCATACGCTGGCTCGGTTTGGCGAGTTTAGTGGCTATGCTGAGAGCGAAAAGCTATGGCGACCGTTTGACAGCTACACCATGAAAGAAGCGATTGAGGATGGCTTCATCCTTAACCCACTAAAAAACATTGTGCCAGTGGCATCAAAAATGTTGTTTGATTTGCCAAGCAACCCACTAGAGGGCTTTAGCGAGGCAGAGTTTAAAGACATTCAAAAGAAACAAATTTATGAAAACCGTGACCGCATAGAAGCGATTGCAAAATATGTTGCTGATTTGCTGGTAAAAGACGTTTATAGGCAAATTCGGGGCACAGGTAAGGCAATGCTGGCAGTACATTCAATCAAAGCCGCCATTGCATACCATGGCGCAGTTAAAAAGCATTTTAATCAGCTTGTAAAAGAACCAAAGTACGCAAAATATGCAGATGCACCGATTCATATTGTTTACTCAAGCAATCAGGATGAGCAAAGTGCAACTGGCTTGAACGGTGGACTCTCTGAAGAAAAGGTATTAGAAAACTTCTCTCACCCACTTAACAATGGACTAATGATAGTAGTAGCTAAACTACAAACTGGCTTTGATGAAAAGCGTTTGCACACCCTGTTTTTGGATAAAGAGATTTCAGGCATTAATGCCATTCAAACAATTTCACGCGTGAACCGCACAGCGAAATATAAAAACGACTGCAAGATTATTGATTTCTCATACAACAACGTGAATGTTCAGAATATCAAAGATGCCTTTGAACATTTCTCTGATGTAGTGGTGAGTGACTTTGACCCTTTTGGCGATAAGAAGGTATTAGATTTGCTGCTGATTGAGCTTAAAAAGTCAGATACCTTTTTAAAATACTACGACGTATTTATGGGCATTTATAAAGACCCTGCCAAACGCGATGAACCTGAGAGCTATTTAGACTTTGAAAGCAGTCTAGAGAGATACATTAGCGCCAACCCCAAGCATACAGCAGACACTAAAGCGAAAGCCTCTCAATACTTTACGATTTTGAATCGCATTGAATATGTGATTGAACTTGAAGCGAAATACAGCGAAGCCACCTTTTTATTCTTCTGGCGAAAATTCAACTTGCTTTATAACATCATCAATAGAAGCGATGATGTTAAAGACCCGATTGAAGTTTACTTCGACAACCAAATCGGCATTATCGAAGTTCAAACCTACGAGACCGAAGCCAAGACAAAAAAAGAAACGAAAGTTGCTCAAGCACCTGCGCCATATGGTGAAACGAAGTTTGATGTATCAAAAATTATTGCTGAAAGAAATAAGCAAGAAGCCCAAGTTGGCGAGCTGATTAAAGAGTTTGAAGCCAAAGTTGATGATTTATTTACGTTTGTAAGAGAATCAAATGACGGCCAACGGCTGATTGTTAAAATCAAATCCCATGTGAACGAAGATGAGATTTACAGCGACTTTGCTAGGCTTTATCGAAAATACAAAGCACTCAACAGAGCGACAGTTGGTGACTATTTTTTTAAGGAAACTGAAGATTTAGTCGGGAAATTGTGTGATGACTTTGAAGCTACTATAAGAAAATAAACTGAGCATGCGATTTATTCTTGATACGAATATTATTATTCCACTGGAACAATCGCAGCAGGCATTGGCACCGAGTCTAGCTAACTTTGTGAGGCTAGCTCACGAAAATCAACATCAACTAATATATCATCCAGCGACCGAGGATGATATTCACAGGGATAATGACCCAGCTAGGCAACAGCAAACTCTTGATCGTTTAAGACAGTACACACGCTTAGAAGCGAGGCCAGAATGTCCTTGGAACGAAGGGGTCGATAGTCCCAACGAAATCGCAGACAACGAAATTTTATATTCTGTTTTCTGCGATGCCGTACATGCTCTCGTAACAGAAGATCATGGCATTCATAGAAAAGCCAAGCAATATGGACTTAGTGACCGTGTTTATTACATTCAAACGGCTGACGATTGGCTTAAGCGACTTCACCGACAAATACCTGTTCAACTCCCTAACATCGAAGAGGTAATGCTGTTTAATTTAACGCAACAACTAGCCAGCACATTTTTTGATAGTTTAAGAGAGGGATACCCAACTTTTGATGATTGGTTTAGAAAAAAAGCCAGAGATGCAGTTAAAGCTTGGATTGTAAGAGAAGAAGATGAGTCTCTTGGTGCTATTTGCATTTTTGATATTCAAACAAATGAGCAGGTTACACATGAAGGATTAGTATTAAATGGGTCAGCATTAAAATTATGCACATTCAAAGTGAGTGAAACCATGCGTGGCAGGAAAATAGGTGAGCTATTTTTGAAAGCCGCTTTTAGATACGCCACAAGCAATAGACACGAAAATATTTTTATTCACGGTGACTATGAAAAACATGGCTTTCTTTTTGATCTGTTAGAGGACTTTGGCTTCCATCAAGTTGGCACTCATCCTGGGCAAGATAGGCGTGACTTTGTTTATGTAAAAGAGCATCCTGCTATTGCGCCAGATGTAAATGGTATAGACCCATTTGAGTATTTAAAAAACTATTTCCCTCATTATCTAAAAACAGAAAATATCAATAAATTTATTGTTCCAATACAGCCTCAGTATCATCAAATATTATTTCCTGATTTTGTGTCTGAAGCGCAGAGACAATTACTGCTTTTTAATCAACCAAATTTTGTTGGCAATGCGATCAAGTTGGCTTATTTGTGTCACGCTCAAACCAAACAAATTAAAGCAGGAGATATTGTTCTTTTTTACAGGTCATTAGATGACATGGCATTAACAAGCATAGGTATTGTTGAGTTGTATGAAGAGTTACGTGACCCAATGGTGATAGCTCAAAAGGTAAGCCGAAGAACCGTTTATAGCATGGAAGAAATTACTGAGATGGCTCAAAAAAATACGAAAGTTATGTTGTTCAGACTTATCGGCCATTTTCAAAGACCAGCGTCTTATGACTGGCTGGTTGCGAATAAATTGGTAAATGGAGCAATACAAAGTATCAGAAAAATTGAACACCAAGCATTTTTGAGAGTAATTGAGCATGCAGGAATCTAAAGCAGTTATCATCTCTTTGCATCCAGAACACGCAAACAAAATTTTATCAGGTGAAAAAAAACTTGAGTTTCGTCGAATTTGGGCTAAGAGACCAGTGAATGTAGTAGTTATTTACGCCACTTTACCTGTGCAGAAAATCGTGGCGCTTGCTTATGTAAAGCAAGTGCATATTGGCAGTAAAAACAAACTTTGGGAATTAGCAAAGTCAATTGGCGGTGGATTAACACGCAGGGCTTTATATAGTTACTTTGAAGGAAAAAAGAATGGATATGCTATTGAGTTTGACTCAATCAAGGTATTGAAACCTGCAATTTGCCCCAAAAAAGTGATGGGGAAATTTAACGCACCACAATCTTTTACATATTTAGACCAAAAATCTTTAAAAAATATAGAAAGCTTTTCTATGGATAATTTACAAAAATTTGGAAAAACTATATTTGTTGCGGGGGTTCACGCAGTTGGAAAAACTTCAATGTGTGATGCATATACTCAAAAAACGGACTTTGTTCATAAAAGTGCAGGTCAGCTAATTAAAGAGGCTAAAGCAAATGCAATCGAAGCACATACCAAATCCGTTAAAGATATAGCTGGAAACCAAGAGCTGCTAATTGAAGCTGTAGATGCGACTCGTGCATCTGGAAAGCATCTTTTATTGGATGGTCATTTTGCCATTTTAAACTCTGACAACATACCTACAGCTATAGAAACAAATGTCTTTGCTGAACTTAAGATTGATGCTGTTGTTGTTATTACCGATGATGTAAACGCAATTACCGAGAGAATTGTCAAAAGAGATGGTGTATTAATTAACGCATCAGACATAAACTTATTTCAAAGCGTGGAGTTGCAAAGAGCTAAACAAGTCGCTGAAGAGTTGAATTTACCATTTTATGAAATTAAGGCTTTTGATCAGATTGCTTTTGAGCAGTGTTTGTCTCAATTGCTTTAACTGGTTATAAATGCTTAACCACTTCCAATATAAATCATCCCCGCTTTTGCCAATTCAACACCCGCAAACACTCTTTATGTTTCGCCATAGCACCGAACTTCTCATGGTGCGAAACCAAATCAAGCACTAGCACTTCTTGACCCCCTGCAATCGGTTCTCATTTCATTGCGACTGCGATTTTGGCTGGTTGCTGGCTTTGTTTTCTTTATCCCCATGAGCCGTAACGGCAGGCGAAACAACTCAAGAGCGATGCAGGTTCAAGTTGATAAGCCTGCAAATTCGGGGTAAGTCAAATTCTTAAATTCGGCTCACCAATCTAAGAACGATACGATTTTAGAAGGCAAATATCATGACAACATTACACGCTACATCGATTATGAAAAGTTGGCACGCGACTGTGAATTAGGCGGCGACATGTGCGAATTTGAATACGCTAGTACGACCTATACCTGCACAAATTCAAACGTAATTTAAATACTATATATGCCCTAACCTTAAATGACTTAGGGCAAAAAACTGCATCAAATTTTGTCATTTGATGCAGTTTCTCGGTGACAATCTTGGATGACGCAATCGAATAATTGGTGTCATCCAAGATTGTCATCTAGCACTGTCATCGAGTGCATGTCAGTGCGTGGTGAACGGTAAAATGGGCTAAAGCCTCACCAGCATTGGACATGCAGGCAAGTTTTACCTAATTGCTAGGGCAATTTCCACCACAAAAGCAGCGCCCGTCTTTGCACCTTGCGGCGCACGACCCCCGTCTTTGACGGCTGCGCTGAAAGCGTAGGCGGCAAAGCGCCCACGCAATCAGCTTGGTCATGCTGCCGCAGTGACTCCCGAAAGACGCTACCACCTAAATCGGCAGCTTTCGCACCCGATTAACGGTTTACGCTTTTCGTGCCCACAAAGACGGGGGTCGTGCGCCGCTTCGCCGCTTCGACGGGCGGGGCTTTGCCCCCGCTCAAACATCGCGTGTGGGCACGCTCAAAATGCTGGGGCATTTTGTGTTTGGCGGCTCCCCCATCATATCTGGGTGTCACAGTGAATTATGGGAAGTCCACTCTTTGAAGGCTGACATCAATATTTTTTGATGATAGCCCATAGTTTATCTAAGATTATGAATCTTTTGATTCAATAATCAGCAGGTTAAAAAACTTCAAATCTTTACGTGGAGCTAAAATAATTAATGGTTTAAAATCCTTTAATAAATAAAATTTTTCCTGTGGTGATCTACTTAAAGTTGCATATTTATCTTGAAAGCTTCTGCGAATGAAGAATTTCTTAATGAAACTAGCAAAGGATGGCTATATTAAGTTTGATGGTGATCCTTTTGGCCAGAGCTCTATAGAAATTGCTTCAAACATCGGGACAGTAATGAATGTCCCTGGCGCAAAAACAGTTCAAGAGTTGATACCAGTTCATAAAGATTCATTGGAAGAAACTAGTTATAGTGGAAACTACGGTGTGGAAGAGTTTCCTTTCCATAGTGATATGGCGCATTGGTTCCAACCGCCAAGATACTTACTACTTTACTGTAAAGTACCTGCAATTTCAGTAGAAACTCGAGTAGTTAGATCAGAGAAGATTTTTGAAGGGGAAAATAATAATGACTTACGCAGAGCATTATTTAGACCACGTCGAAGACTTAACGGGCGTTTAAGTCCTTTAAGACTATTTGAAGGTCACTTTTACAGGTGGGATTCACTTTTTATTGAACCTATAAATAAGCTAGGTTTATCGTTGCGTTCAAGGGTTGTAGAACGTCTGGCCGATGTCAAATATGAAGCAATTGTTTTGGACAATTCCAACCAATGTGTCCTGATTGATAATTGGCAAACCTTTCACTCGCGTTCCGCCGTTGCCGCTACGGGAATGAACAGAAAGCTTGAGCGACTCTACTTAGCGGAGATTGGGAGTTAATCAATGGAGCAAACATGTCACGAATGGTCAAAAGAATCATTGTTCGCAAAGGCTCAACTTTATGCTGAAGTAATGTTCGAAAATCGAGATAGCAATTGGCAGTTTGGTTTGTGGTCAGCTTTTGTTGTTGAAATGCTAGTTCGAGCAGCAATTGCAAATGTCTCTCCAGTTCTGCTTGCAGATAGCAGAGACTGGAACAATTTACTTCATGCTTTAGATAAGCCAATTAAAAAGCAAAAGTTTGTCGCAAAATCTGCATCTATAACTGAGTTGATACAGAGAGTTGAAGACCTGATTGACGGATTTACAAGGGAGCACTCAAACTTCTGCGCAAACCATCTGGAGAGAAGGAACAGTGAAGTTCACTCTGGGAATATGCCTTTCGAAAATATAGGAACTGCATCATGGCTACCCAGCTTCTTTAACGTTTCGCAAATACTGGCTAACGAAATTGGGGAGTCACTTGAATCGCTTTTCGGAAATGAAGTAGCAGTAGAAGCCAAAGAGGAAATATCGGCTCTAAAAGACGACGCCGCTAATGCCGTTAAGGGCATTATCGATGCGCACAAAACTGTCTGGAGAGATAAAAATTCTGAAGAAAAAGAGGAGGCTCAAAAACAAGCTGCTACTGTTTCTTTGAGACATTACGGCCATCGTGTAAATTGCCCAGCCTGTGGCAGCACGGCTTTATTGCAGGGCAAACCTGCAGGCGAAGCTAAGAAAGAAATAAGTGATGATGGCATTACAGAAAGACAAGTAATGCGTCCAGAAACATTCCAATGTGTTGCATGTGGTCTGAAGATAAACGGATACTCAAAACTAAGAGCGGCAGACTTAGGGGATACTTTCACCTCCACATCTTACTATGACGCGCTTGAGTATTTTAATGTTGATCTAGATGAGCATATTCGAGATATGATGGCAGACGATAACAATGAGTATTGACCAAGCTAACAATACCGCTTATGAGTCAATCAAACTTACCTCAGTACACTAATCTTTACATCTGTGCTTGATGACTTTTAGAAGCTACTTTAAAGCATTTGTATGCAGGTCACGAAGACAATACGCTTGCGCATTAAAGTTCATGTCACAGTTAAAGGTTCAAGAATATGCGGAGTTGATTAGAAATGTTTGTAAATAAGTCACAATATTCACTTAAAGAAATTTCAAGTTATTGGAGCAATCTGACCTATAAAGATGTAAGTGAAGATGATTTAATGAATTTGGCAGGCATTGACACCGCTCTATATTTAACCGCTGACATCGTCAATGACGTGCCAAAACCAAAGCTAATAATTTGTGCTTATTACACAGGGACTAACGCTATTGTAATCAAGGTGAATGGTCAACCAGCATCAGAGCGCGATCAATATTTTGGCAGAATCTTTTTATGGCCTAATCAAATTCTTAAAATTCTTAATGAGGGCATTGTTTCACTGAAACAGTTTACGTTGAATGATGAAGATAAGTTGATCGAACTAAGTCAGAGTATTGAAATTAACAAAAGCAACTTGGTGATTACTCATGAAGAAAAATTAAGGTTTGAAAAAGAATACATCTATCCTAAATTAAAAATAAATTTAAATTTAAACAAGCTTGCCGAATGCTTGAATCCGAACCACCCCTTCTACGCTGAGGAGCTAGCGATTGCTTTAGAAACATGGATTCACCTTTCTGAAAACCACACCCCTTTTAAAAAAAGCATAAAGACTCAGGCTATAGAGTTTATAAAAGAGAAATATCCACAATGGAAAAATAGTGAAAATCCCCCTGAGAGAATTGCGACAGTAGTCAATTGGAGCAAGAAAGATGGAGCGCCAAAAAGCAGTTGAAAATAAGTGCACCTAGCCTTGAAGGCTTGATTTCAATGGGGATTAACGATGTATACCCCCTATTAATTCGAACTATAACGACTATTCACCTGAATTAAAAAAACGCATCTTTCGCTTGTCTCAACAACGAAGGATGTCGAAATGATTAACATCGAATATTATTTATCAAGCATTTTAAATCAGGCCTTACATTTATTTATCTCAACTCCAGCTTACGTTAATTTTCTAACTGGGCTGACCATGACAGTTGCATTTTTATGTGGAAAGAGGCTACGCACTTTCTCAAAAGCGGCTGCTCCATATCTTTCTCCACTTTTGCGCCTTGTCGGGAAATTACTACACCAAACAACCAAGCTCCTTTTAATCTCAATCGTAGGTCTAACATTTGTTGTTTACCTTCTATCAATAATTCTGAAGGTAAAGATTGCTTCAATCTGGCTTTATGTAAGTAGTCACTTAATGTTTTTAGTGGCTGGTGGGGTTTGTGGTGTCCTGTTTTCTACGCTTGCAATTCTAAGACTTATCCCTAGATGGGAAAAAAGTGATGAGTTCGAAGATGTTGAACAAATTCTAAAAATGTTTAAAAAGTTTCATGGGTATGACCCATTGAAATTCATCAATATCAAAAAAGGTTGTTTTGTTGGAAAAGACCGATTTGGAAAGCCTATTTACATCGATTGGCAAAAGATTAATGAGAGCCATGCGCAAGTTCTTGGCGAGAGCGGTGCAGGTAAAGGTGTTATTCTTGGGCTAATCGCGTATCAATGCATTTTACAACGACAGCCACTGGTTTGGTTTGACCCAAAATTTGATTCACATTCCCCCAAGTTACTAATGCAGGCAGCTAAAACTGCGAACACCAAATTTCACTTTGTAAATTTAAATCCAAACCAGTCTGCACAGTTCAATCTATTTGCCGATAGCACTGAAAATGAAATTGAAGAAATGTTGGTTGCTGGTTTTAACCTTAGACCAACCGGTGCAGACGCGGATTTTTATCGTGGCAAGGATGAGGATGCTGCCTTGCTCATGGCGCAAATCGCCGTCAATGAGAATTTATTGTCAGTGCCAGAGGTTTTTCTACACAGCCAAAAAGTAAGTGAAATTACCGAACAAGAAAATTTCTGGAGAAAATTCAAAAAACTTGCTTCATTGGAGGCAATTAACACCAAAGAAGGTCTCAATTTAAAAAACGCAGTTTTGAAAGGTGAGATTATTTACATCGTGGGTAGCACCGAAAATGAGCGTGTCATTATTTTGCAAAAAATGTTGATGGTGCGTATTTTGCAAATTATTAAGGGGCGTGACAGAGCTGTCAAAAATCGGCCAATCTGCTTAGTTTTTGACGAGTTTAAATATTTACTTAGCTCAACCTCTATCAGCGCACTTGGAGTCATAAGAGACTTTGATGCGCACTGCATTTTAGCGCACCAAAGCCTTGGCGATCTTGAAGAATGTGTCGCCGTGAGTCCTAAGGCTGCCTATGGTGCAGTTTTAGATAACACTTCGCTTAAATTTGTTTACAAAATTTCAGACGCTGATCATGCGGAACGTTTGTCAAAATTGGCGGGTAAAAAACGTTCATTTACAAGTAGTACGCATATTTCAATTAATGCAGATTCTAATGTCGGTAGCTGGCATGAAACTGCGTCATATCTCATTCCCCCAGAACTAATCACTCACCTACCAACACCCAAAGATCGGCCAAAGCAAGCGAGCACGGGGATTCTATTCGGGCTAGGTAAAGCGCAGCTTTTTTATGTAAGTCCAATTAAATCTAATACCAACTTACAGCCTGTCTCCGTAAGCGCTACTCCTTACACTACAGGGAGTTTAGTAAAGTCGGCACAAGAGGAAATTTAAATGCATAAAAATAATTTAATTTCCGACCCTGCAAGCAGAAGCATTCGAAAAATGCAAAAGTGTGACTTGATTTTACAATTCTTGCGACAACACGTATGGTCAACACAGAACATTTTGCAGCAAGTGATGGGATTGGCTTCACGTCAAGCTGCACATAAAAGTCTTAAAGCACTTGAAAGCCAGGGTTTATTGCGGCGGCACACCTTTGACGCCCTAGGTGGGAAGTTGACTGTTTGGGGAATTACGTACCAAGGACAAGCACACGCGTTTCAACTTGGTAGTGAGTCTCTTACCAATTCTTATTTTGAACCATCTAGAGTGAGTGAGCAAACGATAAGGCATCAACTAGATTTGCAAAAGCTTAGGCTGACCGCAGAGAAAAATGGCTGGTCGAATTGGGTAGATGGCGACAGGTTAGATGCTCTTGATAAAAATCAGAAACGCCCAGATGCGATTGCACATGATCCAATAGGACGCATTATTGCAATTGAATGTGAGCGTAGCTTTAAGTCCCTAAAGCGATACGAGCAAATTCTTATTCAATATCTAAAATGGCTTAAAAGTGGGGAGATCCATGCTGTGATTTGGGTTTCCCCAACTACAGAAATCGCAAAGCGTTTACAAGTAATATTAACATCGATTAGCAGCGTGCGCGTTAGTGGTCAGAAAGTGTTGATTGAGCCAGAGCGGCATCATGCGCATCTTCACTTTTGCTCATACGATGAGTGGAATGGTTTTCTGGTTCAGCATGAGTTAAAAGATGACTGAAACAAAAACATTAAATCTTGAGGAAGCCGCAGCTTTCCTCAAAATTCACCCAGTCACACTCTCGACCAAAGCTGCGGCAGGAGAAATCCAAGGTGCAAAAATTGGTCGTTCATGGGTATTTTTAGAGATTGACCTTATCACTCACATTCGTTCAAAATACAAAGTGCGAGCGTTGGAAAGTGATAATGGAAAGGAAACATTAATATGTCACTCTACAAACGCAAAGACTCCTCGATCTGGTGGATTAAAATCAGTGTCGGTGGAAAAACAATACAAAGAAGCACTGGGACTAACGACAAAATCGAAGCTCAGGAATTCCATGACAAGCTAAAAGCACAATTGTGGGAGCAAGAGCGACTTGGTCTTAAACCAAGCCACTCTTGGCAAGAAGCGGTTATTCGTTGGTTAAATGAAACCTGTGATAAGACAACGCACAAAGAAGACAAATCTAAACTGGCATGGTTAGATATTTATCTCAGCGATTTAAACTTAGATGAAATCACACTTGATGTCATCGATAATATTCGCAGTGCAAAACTTAAAGAGGCATCGAAAGCCACGGTGAACCGTTATTTGGCACTTGTACGCTCCATTCTTATTCGAGCGCGGGATGAATGGGAATGGATCCAGCGTGTGCCAAAAATACGGCTCTTTAAAGAAACTAATAATCGAGAACGGTCACTGACGGTTGAGCAGGCAAAGACTTTACTGAGCGAGTTGCCTCATCATCAGCAAGATACAGTGCTTTTTGCTTTAGCTACAGGATTACGGCAAAGTAACGTCGTAAAAATGGAGTGGTCGCAAATCAACCTTGAATTGCGGCATGCTTGGGTTAAAGCCACGCAATCTAAGAACGGCAAGCCCATAGCTATACCGCTCAATGAAATTGCGCTAGAAGTGCTAAGACGGCAAATTGGAAAGCATCCTACTAGGGTATTTACCTTTAGAGGCAAACCATTCAAAGCCGCCAATACCAAAGCATGGGTTCAGGCATTAAAACGTGCTGGCATTGAAGACTTTAAATGGCATGACTTACGGCACACTTGGGCAACTTGGCAACGGCAAGCTGGAACGCCAACGCATGAGTTACAACGCTTGGGAGGCTGGAAGACTGCTGCGATGGTTGAACGCTATGCACATCTTGCGCCTGACCATCTGGCAAATGCCGCCTCTCGAATAGAGTCTGTTTTCGTTTAATTCTTTTGAAATGGTTACGATTTGGCTACGGTACACCAAAATGAAAAACGGCTTGCATCGCTGCAAGCCGCTTGGATATTGGTAGGGTGTGCGGGGATCGAACCCACGACAAACGGATTAAAAGTCCGCTGCTCTACCAGCTGAGCTAACACCCCATTGTGCTTTTCAAGTTAAAATCAATGTATAACTTGGACAAATTTTTCTGTTAAACAATTTATATAGTTAAACAGCTATTAAAACCAAATCATTTATACAGTATTTGCATTAACTACGAAAGGGCGCAATTATGCTAGAAAGTAAGACTCTGGTCAACGACTGTTTAGCATTTTTGAATTTATTTTTGACTAAATCTTAAATAAAAATTACACAACGTATCCTAGACAAACAGTACGTAGAAAAGTTGTGTCAGTTTTGTAATTTAAATTGTCGTTTAAATTGATGATTAAAAAACTTATCCCCTGATATAATTGCAGACTATGAAGAAACTTTTATGAGAGTTATTTAACAATGAGAATCATTTTATTAGGTGCACCTGGCGCGGGCAAAGGTACTCAAGCCACATTTATTAAAGAGAAATTTAATATTCCACAAATATCTACAGGTGATATGTTGCGCGCTGCTGTTAAAGCAGGCACACCACTCGGGCTTGAGGCCAAAGGCCACATGGATAGCGGTGGCTTAGTACCAGATGCAGTCATTATTGGCTTAGTAAGCGAGCGTATTAAAGAGGCAGACTGTGCTAATGGCTTTCTGTTTGATGGCTTTCCGCGCACGATTCCACAAGCAGATGCAATGAAAAATGCAGGGGTAGGCATCGATTATGTGGTTGAAATTGATGTGCCAGACAGCGCAATTGTTGAGCGCATGAGTGGTCGCCGCAGTCATCCAGCAAGTGGGCGCACTTATCATGTCAAATTTAATCCTCCAAAAGTTGCTGGTAAAGACGACTTAACTGGTGAAGATTTGGTACAGCGTGATGATGATAAAGAAGATGTTGTTAAAAAACGCCTTGATGTTTACCATTCTCAAACTAAACCATTGGTAGATTATTATGCTAACTGGGCTAAAAGTGGCGTTGCTGGTTCACCCAAGCACGTTAAAGTAAACGGCCTTGGCGAGATGAACACTATACGCGATAGCGTTTTTTCCGCACTTATATAATAGAAACATAACCATTACAGCGTTTTAATGCCTGATATTTAGGCGTTAATTTACAGGAACAAGGTTGAATATGAGCGAAAAAGATACTTTAGGCGCTGAAAACACAACCAACTACTTTCCTGTAGTACGCAAAGTCAAATCTAGCGCAATTATTTCTTGGCTAAAAGCCGGCATAAAAGACACACGCCGCGCTGGCTTAGCAAGCCTATTCTATGGTGTTTTTTTTGCCCTTGCTGGCTTAATTATGCACTTGGTAATTATTAAAGCATATTGGCTAATGGCTGCTCTCACAACGGGATTTTTGCTATTAGGGCCATTTCTTGCTATGGGTCTTTACGACTTGAGTCGTCGCATGGAGCTAGGTGAACAAGCTAAACTCGTCCCAACACTCTCTGCTTGGCGTCTAAATCTTATCAATGTTGGGATATTTGCAGGGGTGTTAGTTGTAGTGTTGCTTATTTGGGCACGCTCATCAATGGTGATTTTTGCCATTTTTTTTGAAGGCGCATTACCTACTTTTGCTGATGTCATATTGAATGTATTGGCATTCAAACAACCCATTTTTACTATCGTCTATTTTTCTATAGGCGGGATATTTGCTGCCTTTATTTTCGCCATCAGCGTTATTGCTATACCATTAATGGCAGATCGCAAGACAGATGCAATTACCGCTGCAATCGCAAGCCTTTTGGCAGTGATACGTAATCCTTTTCAAATGTTACTTTGGGCGATATGCATCGTGATACTTGTTGGCATTGGTTTTGCTACGAGTTTTTTGGGCCTGATTGTAACCATGCCAATAGTTGGACACGCAAGCTGGCACGCTTATCGAGACTTAGTAGAAGCGAGCTAACCAATTTAATTAATTCAATAGTCGGGATTAGTTCTAACGCTTGCTTCAAACAAGCGTTTATCATGACTTCATTGTATAATTTTATTTTCCTAAAAATTCATTGATTTAACACTCTTTATGCAACAGCAGTATCCATTTAAGCAAATAGAACAAGAAGCGCAGCAAGATTGGGCAACCAATAACACCTTTGTAGCCTCAGAAGACTCTACAAAACCCAAATATTATTGTTTATCCATGTTCCCCTACCCTAGTGGTCGCTTACACATGGGGCATGTGCGTAATTACACTATTGGTGATGTGTTAAGTCGCTTTCACAAAATGAAAGGCTATAACGTTATGCAGCCAATGGGCTGGGATGCGTTTGGCTTACCTGCGGAAAATGCTGCAATTGCCAATAAAACAGCACCTGCGGCATGGACGTATAGCAATATTGAGCATATGAAAGCACAGTTAAAACAGCTGGGCTTAGGTATTGATTGGAATCGTGAGATTGCCACTTGCAAGCCAGAATATTACAAATGGGAGCAATGGCTTTTTACCGAGCTATTTAAAAAAGGTTTAATTTACAAAAAAACCGCAACAGTAAACTGGGACCCTGTTGATGGAACGGTGCTTGCCAACGAGCAAGTGATTGATGGCCGTGGCTGGCGTAGCGGCGCATTGGTAGAAAAGCGTGACATTCCGCAATACTTTATGAAAATCACTGCTTATACCGAAGAGTTATTGAATGATTTAGATATGCTCGAAGGCTGGCCAGAACAAGTCAAAACGATGCAACGCAACTGGATAGGCAAAAGCTATGGTTGCGAAGTGGAGTTTCCAATTATCGGTCAAAATAGTAATTTGAAGGTTTACACCACACGCCCAGACACCTTAATGGGTGCGACTTACGTTGCGGTTGCTGCTGAACATGCGCTGGCGACTTTAGCCGCTCAAAATAACCCAACATTGGCTGAATTTATTGCAGAATGTAAACGTGGCAGTGTGGCAGAAGCTGATGTTGCGACTGCCGAGAAAAAAGGCATGTCAACTGGCTTATTTGTGACGCATCCTTTAAATGGTGAGCAATTGCCTGTTTGGGTGGCGAATTACGTACTTGCCAGCTATGGCGAAGGCGCTGTGATGGCAGTTCCTGCGCATGATGAACGCGATTTTGAGTTTGCAAATAAATATAAACTATCTATAAAATCAGTGATTAAGCTTACAGAAAATGACAGCTTGCCAATGACAGAGCATGGCATACTTTTTGACTCTGGCGATTTTAATGGGCTTAATTTTGACGAGGCTTCACAAAAAATTTCTGAAGCGTTATCTGTAAAAAAACTTGGCAAACGCCGTACCCAATTCCGCTTACGCGATTGGGGTGTATCACGCCAGCGTTACTGGGGTTGCCCAATTCCAATTATTCATTGCGCGTCTTGCGGCGAAGTGCCTGTGCCTGCAGAGCAGTTGCCAGTCGTGTTGCCAGAAAATGTCACCATGGACGGCGTGGGTTCACCCATCAAGAAAAATCCGAGTTTTTATGAGACGACTTGCCCAACTTGCGGCGGCAAAGCAACTCGTGAGACAGACACCCTAGATACTTTTTTTGAATCTAGCTGGTATTTTGCACGCTATGCAAGCCACGATTGCAAAACCGCGATGGTAGATGAGCGCGCCAATTATTGGCTGCCTGTTGACCAATACGTGGGCGGCATTGAACATGCAATTTTACACTTGTTATATGCACGCTTTTTTAACAAGCTGATGCGCGATGTGGGTTTGATTAAAAATGACGAACCGTTTACCAATTTACTCACGCAAGGCATGGTGCTAAAAGATGGCTCAAAAATGAGCAAATCGAAAGGCAATACGGTTGACCCGCAAGCCTTAATAGATACTTATGGCGCGGATACGGCGCGACTTTTTATGATGTTTGCAGCACCCCCTGACCAAAGCCTAGAATGGGCAGACAGTGGCGTTGAAGGCGCAAGTCGCTTCTTGAAACGCTTATGGAAAGCCACTTACGACCATGTGAGTTTAGGTCATATTGAGGCTTACAAAACTGGTAACTTAACCACCGAGCTTAAAAATTTACGCTTACAACTGCACCAAACGATTGAAAAAGTGGGTGACGACTATGGCCGCCGCCATAGCTTTAATACTGCGATTTCTAGCGTTATGGAGCTTATGAACTCGCTTGCAAAAATTGAAGCAACCGATGCGTTAACACGCAGCGTGCGCCAAGAAGTTTTGCAAAATGTCGCCTTGTTACTCTCGCCGATTGTGCCGCATATTTGCCAAGCGTTATGGGCCGAATTATGCACTATTATTGACGCGAGCAAAAACGATGGCTCTGCAAGCCATATTCTAAGCGGGCATATATTAGATGCTCAGTGGCCTATGCCTGACGAAACTGCATTGGTACAAGATAGTATTGAGTATGTTGTTCAAGTGAATGGCAAGCTTCGTGGCAACTTAAGCGTGCCGCGTGAAATGGAAAAATCTGCGATTGAGCAGCTGGCTATTTCACAAGATTTTGTCACGAAATTCTTGGTAGACGGCACATCTGTGCGTAAAATCATTGTTGTGCCAAATAAATTAGTCAATGTGGTGATTGCTTAAATGTTGAAACTCAACCTCCGCAGCCTGTTAATTACAACGCTCGTATTGAGCTTAATGAGCTGTGGCTTTCACCTGCGTGGCGCTGCTGATATCTCGTTTAACAGTATTTTTATTCAAGGCAATACGCTGGTGATTAGTAAGAAATTGAGTAAATCACTGTTAAGTAATGATGTAAAAATATTGCCTAATGCTGAAGGCGCGGACTTAATGCTTGAATTAATAGGTGAAGAGAGTGAAAAACGCATTCTGTCTATTGGCGGCCAAGGTACTGTAAATGAGTTTGAGCTTTATTACCGCGTGCATTACCGCTTAAAACAGGCAGGTGCAGCATTGTGGACTCAAACACAAACCGTAGAATCTAGGCGAGATTTTACTTATAGCGATGCTAATTTGCTTGCAAAACAGCGTGAAGAAAGTCGCCTCAATGATGATATGCAAGCGGATGTTGTACGTGGCATTATGCGCAGGCTATCTGCATTAAAAAAATAGTCACGCTTTATAAACTGCCAAAATCAGCATGGCGCGCTTAGATCAAAATAAACTAAAACAACATCTTAGCAGTAAACTATCGCCAATGTATGTGCTTGTGGGTGATGAGCCACTTGCCCAATCTGAATGCCTTGACGCAATTCGATTAGCCGCGCGCAAGGCTGGCGCAGATGAGCGTAACAGTTTTATTGTAGAGCGTAATTTTAACTGGCAACAAATTGGTCAATTTTCGCAGTCACTATCGCTTTTTTCTTCATTACGCATCCTCGAAATACACATCCCCAGCGGCAAACCAGGTATCGATGGCGGCAAAGCGCTGAGTGATTTAGCTGCAAATCCGATTCCTGACACAACAACCATTATAGTGTTACCTGCGTTGGAGCGAGAAGCAAAAAACAGTGGGTGGTTTAATGCCTTGCAAAGCGCATGCACGCTGATTGAATTAAACGAAATTTCGCCAAACCAATTACCGCAATGGCTTAAAAGTAGGTTGGCCGCACAAAACCAAAAGACAGATGAAGCGTCGCTCGCCTTTATTGCGCATCAAGTTGAGGGTAATTTGTTGGCAGCGCATCAAGAGATTCAAAAATTAGCGCTGCTCTACCCTGCTGGCGAAATCAGTATTGAGGCGGTACGCGAATCTGTGTTAAATGTTTCACGCTATGATGCATTTCAACTTGGCGAAGCAGTGTTGGCTGGTGATGCAGCCCGCACTATTCGTATTTTGCAAGGCCTGCAAGATGAAGGTGAACAAGTCGTAGCGGTGATGAATCCGCTGATGTGGGTGTTGCGCCCTTTAGTACGTATTAAACAAGCGGAAGCACGCGGTGAAAACTTGATGAACGCCATGACAAACGCGCGTATTTATGGGGATAGGCAACAATTAGTGAAGCGTGCATTAGCGCGTCTCAGCCTACGGCAATTAGAAGCTGCTTTACAAAAATTGTGCGATATTGATAAAACAACGAAAGGCGTGATGCAAGGTGATGCATGGCTAGAGCTATCAAGATTATGCTTTGGCTTAGCCAGAGTGCGTAGCCGCTAATTATCTACTTTAAAAACAAGCAATAAAAACAAGTATAATAATCACTATGGACTCTACACACGACATTAAAAGCTATATGCAAACGGTAGGCATTGCTGCGCGCAATGCATCGCGCGAAATGGCTAGCGCCAGCACTAACTGTAAAAATCAGGCATTAGCATTGATTGCCGAAGCCATTATTCGCGAAAAAAACGTGCTATTAGCCGCTAACAATAAAGACTTAGATGCTGCAAAAGCTGCTGGTTTAGACGTAGCGATGCTAGATAGACTGACGCTTTCCGAAAAATCTATCATCGCAATGGCAGAAGGCTTAAAGCAAATCGCCAGCTTGCCAGACCCAATTGGCGAGATGAGTAACTTTAAATATCGCCCAAGCGGTATACAAATTGGTCAGATGCGCGTGCCTTTAGGCGTGATTGGCATCATTTATGAGGCGCGCCCAAACGTGACAGTAGATGCGGCTGGACTTTGTATTAAATCTGGCAATGCTACAATATTGCGCGGTGGCAGCGAGGCGATTCACTGTAACCAAGCGCTAGCAAAATTGGTGCATGAAGGCTTAACAAAAACAGGTTTACCAAAAACTGCTGTGCAAGTGGTTGAAACCACTGATCGCGCCGCGGTGGGCGAACTCATTACCATGAAAGCTTATGTGGATGTGATTGTGCCACGCGGCGGCAAAGGGCTTATTGAGCGCATCTCAAATGAGGCGCGCATTCCTGTGATTAAGCATTTAGATGGAAATTGCCACGTGTATGTGGATGATGATGCAGACTTTGCCAAAGCTTTACCGATTTTAGAAAACAGTAAAACGCAACGTTTAGGCACTTGTAATACAGCAGAATCGCTTTTAGTTGCGCGTTCTGTTGCCAAAATCATGCTGCCAAAATTGGCAGAAATGTTAACCAAACATGGCATTGAAATTCGTGGCTGTGCAGAAACTTGCGCACTGGTAACAGAAGCAAAAGCAGCAAGCGATGAAGACTATTACACCGAATATTTAGCAGCAATTATCTCGTGCAAAGTGGTGGATGGCTTAGATGAAGCAATCGCGCATATCAACGAACACTCTAGCCAGCATACCGAGGCTATCGTGACAGAAAACTACACAAAAGCGCGTAGATTCTTGCGTGAGGTTGACTCTAGCTCTGTCATGGTTAATGCAAGCACCCGCTTTGCAGATGGCTTTGAATATGGCTTAGGAGCAGAAATCGGTATCTCAACAGACAAACTACATGCGCGCGGCCCAGTGGGCTTAGAAGGTTTAACATCGCTTAAGTACGTGGTACTGGGCGATGGGCATGTCAGAGCTTAATCATTAAATCGACTTTAATTCTTGTTAAGTTTTAAGTATAAATAGGGCTTAAGTTTGGACACACTAAGCCACGCACTTTGGGGGTATGGACTGTTTGGCTACAAGCGTTATGCCGCGCTTGCTTTATTTTTTGGCGCCATGCCAGATTTAATATCTTTTGGTATTTTTACGATTATTAATATCATCGGCGGGCATTGGCAACCTGGCCCACCACCATTAGAAACCTTACCCGGTTGGCTATTTACAGCATATGCGGTGGGTCACAGTTTTGTGATTAGTTTTGCGGTTATTAGTCTGATTGCACTATGGCGAAAGCCAATTGCATTTGCTATGCTAGGCTGGCCATTTCATATTGTGTTGGATTTTCCATTTCATTCGTTTAAGTATTTCCCCACACCGATGTTTTGGCCTATATCTGATTTTAAAGTAGATGGCATTCCATGGTCACATTGGTATATTTGGTTTCCAAATGTGGCAGGAATTATGCTTCTTTTTTACTATCGAAAAAAACAACGTCTTCGTCAAGGAGTTAAGCGCTTATGAAACTGATTGGCCTATTGGGTGGTACTTTTAATCCTATTCATTATGGCCATTTACGAGCGGCACAAGAGCTGGCAACTTTGCTCAACTTTAGTGAGTTGCGATTAATACCCTCTGCAAATCCACCACATAAAGAAACCCCAAAAGTATCCGCTGGCAATCGCGCAGCCATGGTAGAGCTTGCCATTAGCAATAACCCTTTATTCAAGTTAGACACGCGCGAGTTGGCCCGTAAAGGTCCCTCTTACACGTTTGACACCTTAATTTCACTGCGCGAGGAATTGGGGCAACAAGTATCCCTTTGCTGGATTATGGGTAGCGATGCGTTTGCAAGGCTAAACACTTGGCACCGCTGGCGCGAGCTTTTAGAGCACTGCCATATCATTTTGGTGCAACGCCCAAATGTTGAAAATAAACCTAAACTAGCGGATGACTTATCCACTTTTTTACGTGAAAATTACACTGAAGATATTGAAGATTTATCGAACAACCCTGCTGGCTATATCAATATGCAAAATATTATGCCGTTGGATATTTCTGCCACGCGCATTCGCGAAGCCTATAAACTAGGCCAAAGTGCTCGCTATTTAGTGCCTTACAACGTAATTGAATATATTGCGGCGCATAAGTTGTATCAAGAATAGATGATTAATTTGATAAGACGTTTGTATTAGTATGATAACTTTTTGAAATTATAACGATATGGATTTGAAAATTTTTAGTGAAGATAAGCCAAGCAAATTTGAGTTTATAAATAATATCGTTATTAAACTTCGTCAAGCCAATTACCTCTTTCTTGCTGGCCTTATTCGCTTTTGGCCACGTGGGCTTACTTTTCTAGCTCCATTATTAATATCTATTTCAACATTTCCCCGAGCCATCAAAAATTATTATTTGGGAAAATTTTTGTTTAACATTAATTGCTTTTCTAAATTGGCTTGATGATACTTATTTCTTAAAAAAGAAGTGGCTATTATTACTAACTCAACGCTAAGTCTGCTTTAGCCAATCCAACTAGATTCAAACATCGGCGATAAATTCAGTTGCTCTTCAATCGTTGCTATATTTTCTTTTCGCATCGCCATATTGGGGTCAATATGGTTCGCCACCCAGCCATGCAACTTTAAGCCGCGCGCTTTAATGGCCTCTGCCGTAAGTAAGCTATGGTTAATGCAGCCAAGCTTCATGCCCACCACTAAAATAATCGGTAGCGCAAGCGCTTCGGCTAAATCTGCCAAGCTTTGCGCTTGATTGAGCGGCACTAAAAAGCCACCAGCGCCTTCTACAATTACCACATCCGCCATGTTGGTGAGTTGCTGATAAGCATATGTTATTTTATCTATTTTAATTTCCACCCCCGCCATGTTTGCCGCCAAGTGCGGTGCGATTGGCTCATTAAAGCAGTAAGGGTTCACTAACTCGAGTGGGGCTTTTACGTTGCTGGTAGCGGTTAATTTTTGCACGTCCTGATTTAGCCATTCGCCATTGACCAGCGTGCAACCAGCCGCAACGGGTTTCATACCAACCACTTTTAGGCCTTGTGCTGCGTGTTGGGCAATGAGTTGACAAGCGACATGGGTTTTGCCAGCGTCTGTGTCTGTTCCAGTGACAAAATAAGCTTTTTTCATGTGCGCTTTTTAAAGGTGATAGGCGATACACCATCTTCAAAATGTGGCTTAGGCGTTGACTTCCAAGCATGTCCATACACCACTTCAAATGTGGCTGGTAGCTTACCATTTACCCTAAATTGCTCATATTGTTGGGTTAAGTGTTGTAAAAAACCTTTGCCTTGCAAGCCGCGCGCACGGCCTTCGGTTGCATTGTTTGCTCCGATGCTTTTTAAATCGCGCATCACCCCTTTTACATCGTCGTAGGTAAGCGTATAGCGCTCTACATCTAAAACGGGCGTGCTAAAACCAGCACGAATTAACGCATCGCCAATATCATGCATATCAATAAATCGACTTACGTGCGTGTGACCGTTGTTGCCATTCATTTCACGACTTGCAGTCCGCAGTTCTTTTAAGGTATCTGGCCCAAACGTACTAAAGAAAAATAAAGACTCTGGCTGTAATACGCGCGCAACCTCAGTAAAGGCTTTGTCTAAATCGTTACACCATTGCAACGCAAGGCTAGACCACACCATGCCAAAGCTATTATCAGCAATCGGCAGATTTTCGATATCTGCGCAGATAAATTGCGCAGATGTTTTTTGCGGTGAAAATAGATGGAATAATTTTTGCATAGGCGCTTGCAATGTTTTTTGTTTTTCTAGCTCGGCTTTTTGCAACATTAAAAGCGCAATATCAAGTGAGTAAACAGAGGCATTTTTAAAGCGCTTCTGCAAGCCAAAACTGGCGTGGCCTGTGCCACAGCCCGCATCTAATATGGCTACTGGGGCAATCTTCATTAAGTCTAAGCGACTTAACATTTCTTCACGTACTAATTTTTGCAACACGGCAGCTGCATCGTAAGTGCTTGCCGCACGATTAAACGAGGCACGCACACGCGCTTTATCAAGCAAATAGCTATCTTGCATGGAGTTTTTTACTAAAATGGTGTCTGTCATGCGAGTGTTTAAACTTGAGGCTCAAGAAACTGATTTAGCGTCTCGATAAATTGATCAGAATGCGATAAAAATGGTGCATGCGCTGCACCAGAAATAACTCGTAAATATCCAATTGGCAATTGCTGCATCATCCAATGTGCTGCTTGCACGGGGGTCAGCGTGTCTCGGTCACCATGAATTAATAAGGTTGGTTTACGAATATTAGGAATTTCATCACGTAAATCAGACTCTAACAGCACATGCAAAGCACGATTTAAGGTGCTTTGTGTAGGTGTTGGTTTAGTTTCAAACGTCTGACGCAATTGTTTAATAGTGCTACGTGCATCTTTCGCTTTCATACATTGCAATGTTAAAAATTGCATCATGGCGTGTTTGTAATCATGGTTCACATTATTGGCAAAGTTATTAAAATTGGTTGGGTCTACTCCTGCTTGCCAATCTGGGCTGGTCACAAATTTTGGGGTAGAACTGACTAAAATCAAACGCCGTATACGGTCTGGTTGATTCAGCGCAATACGTTGTGCAACCATGCCCCCTAAAGACCAACCTAGCACGTCACACACACCAGGAATCACTTGCGCCACTTCATCTGCAAGAGCATGCAAATGATATGGCTCAATTGGGCGACTGCGCCCCATGCCTGGCAAATCGATTAAATACAAAATGTAATGCTCTGACAAGCGCTTCACTAAAGGGTGCCAAACGCCACTGTGCATGCCCCAGCCATGTATCATCACCAAGGGCTGACCTTGGCCCACTATTTCTACATTGCAACTCATGATTGCATGTCCCTTTCTGCTTCATTTATTGCGTGGGCTAATTTTAATACATCTGACTGAGTATGCGCTGCAGAAAGTGAAATGCGTAACCGCGCCGTATTCACTGGCACCGTTGGCGGGCGTATTGCTGGCACTAAAATACCGTATTTTTGTAAGTGTTCACTTAATCTAACAACCTCATGGTTATTACCAACTATTAAAGGCTGTACTGCAGTAATACTTGGCATCAATTCCCACTTTGTTAAGTGCAAATGCTGTTTAAGCATTTTAATTAAATCTTGCAAATGCGCACGTAAATCATCGCCCTGCTCAATCAAATTTACTGATTCAGTCAGCGTTGCAGAAAGTGCTGGTGGCGCCGGCGTGCTATACACATAGCTCTTTGCGGTTTGGATTAAATAATCAATCACCACTTGCTCACCCGCCACAAATGCACCCGCCACACCTGCTGCTTTGCCTAAGGTTGCCATCATAATGACGCGCGGTGATTGAATGTGAAAGTAGTTTAAGCTACCCGCACCATGTTCGCCCAATACACCAAAGCCGTGCGCGTCATCTAAATACAAATACGCGTCATACTTTTCGCACAGCGCTAAATATTCTGGAATCGGCGCGATATCGCCATCCATACTAAATACGGCATCTGCGGCGATGAGCTTGTGTTTTGCGGTGCTGGCTTTAAGCAATTTTTCTAGCGCCTCTACATCGTTATGTGGATAACGGTGAAACTCGGCCAGCGAATAATAGCTGCCTTCATTTAAGCAAGCGTGATTGAGCTTATCTGCAAAAATTGCGTCACCACGCCCTACCAGCGCGCCTAGCACACCAATATTCGCCATATAGCCTGTGCTAAACACCAAGGTGGCTGGCATGCCCACAAATTTGGCTAAACGCTTTTCTAAAGTATCGTGATAGCGATGATGACCAGTAATGAGATTGGATGCGCCACTACCCACGCCAGAATCGCCCGCCGCAGCTTGCATGGTGGCGATGAGCTTGGGGTGGTTCGCAAGCCCTAAGTAATCATTGCTACAAAAAGATAAAAAGTGTTGATCATTTGCAACAATATGCTCGGCCTGTGGCGAATCGAGCAAACGTCTTTGACGTAGCAAACCATCCGTTTTGCGCTTTTCTAATTCTGTTTGCAATCCTGCAAGCAAGCTTAGTTCTTGTTTTACCGCATGCAACATACTAGATTTTTTTGATACCTAGTTTAATAAACAAGGCTTTATCGGTTTCAGCTTCTGGATTCCCTGTGGTGAGTAATTTTTCACCATAAAAAATCGAATTTGCACCTGCAATAAAACACAACGCTTGAATGCCCTCATGCATACTTTGGCGACCAGCAGAAAGGCGCACAAAACTTTGTGGCATGGTGATACGCGCAGCTGCAATGGTACGCACAAACTCAATTGGGTCGAGTTCTTCGGTGCCGTGAAGCGGCGTGCCTTCTACTTGAGTGAGCAAATTAATCGGCACGCTTTCTGGCGGTTGCTCCATATTGGCAAGTTGCGCCAATAAACCCGCGCGTTGATTGCGCGATTCGCCCATGCCAATAATACCGCCACAACACACATTAATATCTACACTACGCACGCGGTCTAGCGTTTCTAACCTATCTTGATAGGTGCGCGTGGTAATCACATCACCATAAAATTCTGGCGCTGTATCTAAATTGTGATTGTAATAATCTAAGCCGGCCTCTTTTAATTGCTCAGCTTGGCCTTCTTTTAGCATGCCCAAAGTCGCGCAGGTTTCTAAACCCATGGCTTTTACCTCTGCAATCATTTTAAGTACGGGCTCTAAATCTCGTTGCTTTGGGCCGCGCCAAGCGGCACCCATGCAAAAGCGGCTGGCGCCGTTATCTTTGGCTTCTTGCGCCGCTTTAACCACCTCATCAAGCGCCATCAGCGGTTCATTCTCAACATCGGTATGGTAACGCGCAGCTTGCGGGCAATAGCCGCAATCCTCACTGCAACCTCCAGTTTTAATTGATAGCAAAGTACTTACTTGTACCGCGTTGGGGTCAAAGTTTTCACGGTGCACGGCTTGCGCACGGTGAATTAAATCGCTAAATGGCGATTCAAACAAAGCCACAATGTCATCTACGCTCCATCGATTGACTGTTTTAGCTTCGCAAGCACCTCGTTTAAGTGAATCTGTGTTTATAATAGTTTCTTGTTTTGAGTTTTGTAATGTGTCGAGCATGGCGCGCCTTTTTTCTAGAATAACTTGTTCATAATGGACAAATTATTGCGTTAAATCACAAGGTTGTTAGATTGATTTAAACAAATTATACGCTGTAAAGGTAAAACGAAGCAAATTCTAAACAACTGATTAGAAAATAATCATTTGTCAATATTGCGTGTTTTAGTAGATGATTTTTTAAACAAAATTGCTTTTTTTGCGAGGGCAAAATAGATGGCCTAGACACCAATATCTATGCGAGTTACAGGCCACTTATTTTGATTATGTAAGATAAGTGCGTAAAATAGAGCCATGTTCCATATAGCCTTATTCGAACCCGAAATCCCGCCCAATACTGGCATTTTGGTTACCTATACCAAATAATTAACTTTGTTAGCCCCTTTAAGTTGTAAGATTGATTTGTCAACGTTGGAGAGTGTAAATGCAAAGAATCTTACTAACAGACTTTGAATTTAATGGAACAAAGTTTGATAAATTATCAGTTATAACTGATCAAAATTCCAACATGCTCTTGCTCCCAACTCTCTGGTCTGTTCATCTTTCTAATATCGGCACAAGTCACCAAGTCAAAATTAAGTCAAATGGTCAAACTACTGAGGAATTAATCGAAGAGACCGACCTTAGCGATAAAACCATAACCAGCTACATTTCAAAACTGTTTTCGTATTTGAAAAGCCTTACAGGGTCCATAGATAATCAGCTAGCCAATATGAATACAGCAAGTGTAAACCATTACTTAAATGAAGTTCTTCCTAAAAGCGAGATTTCATTAAATACTCTTTTACTTTCTAAATCAGCACTTACTTCATTCTTCAATTTTCTACATATGATTGGCATTTGTAGAAAACTTCAGTTCACAATTTACCGTAAAACAAGGAAGAAGGTTGAAGACAACAGTAAGGCTACTTTAAAAATCAAGTATGTCATGAGAAGCATTCGTGCAAAATTATTACAATCTTGCCCAAATAAAAGAGACCGCCTAATACTTCGAATGGGATATGAAGTTGGCTTAAGAGCTGCTGAAAACAGAGGTCTTGTGTTAAATGATGCAAAAGTACGAAACAAGCCCCAGAAAGGACTCAAAAGTCTATTCGATGAGCTAGAAAGCAACCCAACAAAACTAAGGTTCGAGTTTTATCTTAAAGGAAAGTACGCCAAGCGGGGTAAAGGAAGATGGATATACTTTAATAGACCTTTATTGGAAGACCTAAAAGACTATTTTGAAACTGAAAGAAACAATTTCGGCAGGCCCAAAACTGACCATTTATTTGTCAGAATTGATAAAGGTAATCAAGGAAAAGAAATTGGAGAAGGTCACGCCTCCAGAATATTTAGAAATCTATTAAATAAGCATATGGCCAGTTTAAAAGGTCAGTATAGTTACCATGACTTAAGACACACATTTGCAACCGAGTTATATCACTCAGAGCTAATAGATGAAAACGGTAAAGATACTAGATCAGAATCAGCTGCTTTGTATGTAGTATCCGAAAGACTTGGACATGCGAACATCGAAACTTCAAAGATATACATAAGATTACAGCATCAAATGGTAATGTTAGAGGGTATGGATTCTACGACATCTCACCCATTCACTTGTTTCGAGCGATTAAGTTAATCAAAAATTTATTATCTGTAATTGCCAGCAGAATTTCTGATGAAGGTAACCCTTCAACAATTTCTAGTAACTTAAGTCTTGGAATATGTCCAAGTTTAGACTTACCTTTTCTAACCATAGATATTGAGGTTGGTCTGATACCTAATACTTCTGCTAGCTCCAAATCGGAAGACATACCCAAAGCCTCTCGAATACGGTCAGGAAGATCCTCATCGGATGGTAAATTGAATTCTTTGCTTAAAGTTGTATACGCAACATTTCGTGCCTGAGCTTTACTAATTTCATTTAGTCGTTTAGAGATGTACTCAGTTGATATGCGCTCCAACCAATTCCTAATGCCCAAAAATGCCAACTTGTCCAAGCACTTTATCCTAGCTAAAGGCCCAAGTTTACCGTTCCGGTTGCGCACTATACTTACATTCCCTCTGGTTACTCCTAGAAAAGCTGCTAATTCGGCATCAGATGTGAGTCCAAATCCAGTTTTGATTGAATCCAAAAGTTCAATGTCATTATTTTGTTGCATTTGTATAGTACACTGAATTAAACTTATGTATTAATGATATATACAACTGATTTATTGATACCTGCTTGTAATCTTTTTTATGTTTGAACATTTACCTTTCAGAAAAACCTTTTATGTCCCAGATGGCACTTTCAGAGACGAAATTGCAGAAATAATAGTTTCTCCAATGCATAGTGAATGGTTTTATCAACTCGAAGAGATCTCCCAAAAAAGCTATTTAAGAAGCGTAAGATACTTTATGGAATGGTTTTACAAAACAAAATTCAAATCAACTTCAAAGTACAACATACTAAATCTTTATCAAGAATACCGAGTCAATCAATGCAACATTAAATCAGGCAACACTGGAGTAAACATTATAAAACTATTAATGGTCGAAAATCTAAATTCAAACAATTCGATTACGAAATCAGTGAGGACTCTATGCAACCTAATTATAAAACGGCATCGAACATTACCAATTCATAACGCCAAGCAGCCAAGCCTCGTTTCTTGGTTCAATGATATACCTTGGCTCAAATTCGACATGAATGAAAAAGACTACTCTCAATTGGGCAAGCCTAGAATATTAAGTGAAAGCTTCATATTTACCATCTCTACAATACTGTTTGAAATAAGTGAACATAAAAAGAAGATTAAATTCGCCAGTGACTCACTTAACAATAAAATTAGATTTGAGGTTTTGTAATGGTCTAGTTTAACGCAACACTTTCTTAGAGGTTATAATTAACTTTAAGAGGTGCAAAATGAGTAAAACAAGACGAGTATTAACAACAGAATTTAAGCAAGAGTGTGTCAATTTAGTGGTC
>Ga0247843_1001429_pt1 | contig 48546 bp, 46 predicted proteins | sample LaCruzMarch2017__FD_192420 | JGI IMG/M metagenome (GOLD analysis project Ga0247843, IMG submission 192420) | Freshwater microbial communities from meromictic Lake La Cruz, Castile-La Mancha, Spain - LaCruzMarch2017_8m | ecosystem: Environmental > Aquatic > Freshwater > Lake | place: Spain...
CACGGATAGGAAAGGTGGAGCCTACCGTATTATGTTACAACAATTCCGTCGAGCTATAGCGGTAACAGCTGCAAACGGACACAGTCAACATATTCTCCAACGACTACATTATGTGAGAGGCACTGAGTATGTGTGTGAGATAGCGCGGGAGCGATGTTCGTTGTCAGTTGTGTATCTATGTAGTGTGTTTCTCTTCGATGAAATAACAACAAGTAATGATCTCGACGTTGCTTCAGCTTCCATCGTCGACACTGCAGTGCATCCTACACGTTACCATTGCATCAATATCACTTTGGACACAAAGTATCGTGACCGAAACTCGACTAGTACCCTCAATCGATAGTATTGCAAAACGATATGACATCCATGATGATATTGCAGGTGCTACATTAATCGCGGCGGGGGCATCAGCGCCAGAATTATTATGCACCTTCATTTCACTATTCATTACACAATCCAGTCTGGGATTGGGGACGATAGTTGGGAGTGAGGTATTTAACTTATTCATTATAGCAGCGGGGAGTGTTTATGCGACCGAAGGTAGAATGTTGCAACTTGAACGTAAGTGTATGTTGAGAGATGCAGGATTTTATGCATTTAGCATTCTATTACTGCATTTGTCGCTCAGTGACGGTCGAGATGTATATGTCATCGATGGTGTTATAGTTGACGATGGTACAGATGAAGCACACATTGAGCGTCGGATCTTCGTCCAGTTTTGGAAGGCTGTCTTGCTGTTGGGGGGATATGTCATCTACGTTGTCGTTTGTATGAATTCATCGATTGACAACAAAGAAGTAAATGATGGTGCTAGTAGAATTGACGCTGGTGGAAACGTCGACGATGATGATGTTGCGCGTGAATGCATGGATACGATTGTCTCGCCATACGCGTTAAACGACGCATGCAACAACGTCAACAACCATAACAATGAACATGTAGTAGCATCCACCATAATTGTGAACCACAACACGGATGAGATCGATAATCATCACATGGATCTCATTAGTAAGCCAACAAATAATGCATCGAAAATGGAACTATTCCTGTGGTACATCCTCTACCCGCTTCGATTGCTCATGCATTACACCCTCCCACACTACATCGGAAGACGTCTCGAAAATAATGACGAAATCGATACACAATTACGATGTGGATACTCTTCATACCTATGCATCTACATCACTGTGTCTTCCTGCCTTGTTTGGTTGTGTATAAGCAGTTACTTAATGGTTACCTCCCTCGAATCACTTGCGGCATTAATTGGAATAAGTGATGCAGTCATGGGATCAACAGTTAGTGCTGCCGGGACAAGCTGGCCGGCGTACGTTGCATCACGCATGGCCGCTGAGAAAGGAATGGGTGGAAAAGCAGTTTCCAATATTTTTGGATCAAATACATTTAATGTTTGCATTGGACTTGGTTTTCCTTGGTTCATCTACATAGGTGTATCAATGAGATTCCATCCTTATACTGATCTTGATGATGTTGGAGTTGTAGAGTCAATGGTCGCGTTATTGGCTACCCTGCTTATGTTTGTTATCCTCGTGGCATTGAAAGATTTTGTACTTGTGGAATGGCATGCAAATTTGTTTGTGGGTCTATATATCCTGTACGTTATTTACACTATCTGCCAAGACTATTGGCGATGAAGCAGTTGCTGTAACCGCTCAATTGTACCTACAGTATTGTGGCTAAATGAATAATTCTAATTATACCCTCTACTCCTATGGTAGTGTGTAGTAATCCTCTATCGATTGGATGAAAACTCAGCTAAACATCAAAACTCGGGAGATTGACTAATGCCAGCATAGAGGCATTGGCGTTCCACTCCTGGCTCTACATAATACCCTCATATTAAGATTCCAGCAGAGCTTAACGCTCCATGGCATTACGCTTAGGAGCCTCCTTCTCACGTTCAGTAATTTCATGATAGACTCGTGCAGTCATACATCCACTCACACAGCAGAATACAATGTCCGCTACGAGGTTGATAGCGGCCACACAGGCATCATCCCCCTCACAGTCAATACAAATATTAAGACATGATGCGAAACAGGCACAAATTTGGAGACAATTGTTGCACCGGATGAGACGTACATCATCCTCATCCAGACCCAGGTTATAACGCTGCATAATCATGCCCTGGGAGGCGCTCACGGCCATTCCCGGGCAGCAACACCCCTCGAGGCACATGCATCCCTGTGGACAGCTCTCTTCACCCATTTTACCAGGCTGGATGCAGCAGCATCCCCCAAACATTCCCTGGCAGCAGCTGTAGTTGTTCCACCCGCTTCCTGGCTCGATGTGGTTCAATGCCATGTGCCGTAACTTGTATTGAGCGCAGGGCATGCATATCATGGACCCCATCCAACAGCCGGGCTCACTACATGGTGCTCCACACAGGTTGACCTTGAACTTTTGCTCATTGTCCGCATACTGTCCCCTGTAGTTCAGTAGTATCGTAGTGAAAGAGAGAAGAGGTGATGCGTAAGATGATGGACCGTGAATCAAACGAATGAAACAATAGGGAATGTGACGACAGGCCTCTACCGGCTGGCTGCTGCTCACCACAAGTCACCGTACTTCCCCCTCCTCTCCTCGGGGCTTAGCTTGTCACTGGAAAAGCAGAAAAGACACGACATGTTGCTATGATAATAGTGGCAGTCAGCAACTCGTCGGTGAATGATGAATGAGGGTGTACATAGGTAATAATCTACGTGAAGAGACCTTGGATTTGGCGCGCCGAGGCATCGATAAAGGGTGATTGATGTACCATTCCACCAATTGTTAATTATGATATTGCAATGAATTAGGCCGCGATGTGCCAGAAGGGTGTCCTCCTGCGAAGATACCTGTGTAAACGTCTATCTGATTATTATTCACAACCAGCCAATGCGGTAGTGGGAAGTATCGAATCAGCGTCATTTACACGTAAGACTATCGATTTCTCATCGCTAATTAATGAATGGCATTGGAAACGCACATATAAACAAGTCTACCAGGATCAAAAGGGCATGTGGCTCACTCCAGTTGAACTATTCTTTCCGTATTACTCGAATATACTTGCAAACTTTGTGAGTATATCAATGTCGTCAACCATGAAGAAGATGCACAATGAAGAAGAAGGAGTATTTGACGTTGTTGAACTGGGTGGTGGACGAGGGACGAATGCAGTGGCATTACTCGATCATTTACGTGCATTCCATCCCAAGGTATATGACCGGTTGCAATCCTATACAATTTTTGATACCAGTCCCACGTTACACAAGTTGCAAAAGGATATTCTTCTTGCTGATGGATCGAGTCATTCGGATAGAGTCAAGCTAGTAAATGTCGATATGATGGACATTGTGGAGGGACAGTAAGTGCAAACCGCTCTAGTTTGATACTTTTATTTCGAACATCCATATCTAATATAGATTTACCATTTGTCAATCCCCGTCAGCACTGAATTTTTAACACCTAGTGATATACCCACAGCTGTGATTGCATTGGAGTTGCTCGACAATTTGCCTCATGACAAAATAGCAAGATGTATAGTTAAGAATAATATATTACAAGCCGAGGTTGTGCCTGTACTGGATGGCAAAGATGACATTGCTAGTTACGACATTGATACTACAATTCAATATACTGAGAGATTTTCACCACTAAGTGACCCATATTTAACAAAAATACTTTCCATTGCGCCATCATTGTATACTCCAACAGTTGGACCACGATGGGTACCCACAGTAGCTCTTGGCATGCTAATGAAGATATATGAGTGTCGACCCAACTCTAGTGTTGCGTTTGCAGATTTTGATTGGCTGCCTCCACCTGATTTGCGAGGCAGTTATTTGTCACACGTGGAAGCTGCAGTCGGTGACCCTATTGTCACTGATATGGGAGGGTTTGACCATCCATCTTACTTCACTGAACCACCAGGATTATTATGTGATATTCTCTTTCCGACTGACTTTGGCCGGCTGTCCAATTTCACTTCTCATTACCTAACAAAAGAAGTTGGCAAGCAATTGAGGAATGACACGACTACGACAACAAGATTCGAATTTGCAGCAAATGCCATGAAGCAGCGAGAGTTTCTGCTCAAGTATGGATATGATGAGATACAAAAAACAAAGGCCTGGTCAAATTATTCACCGCTAATAGATGATTTTGGAAATTGCAGTGTACTGACAATAACTCCAAATTAAGCATCTACTCATAACTCTCCTTTTCCCCTACTCCTATCATACAATATTCCCTACTCAGTGAGAGATTTTTCGTTTCTTGGCACAAGCATCAATTTTCTCTTGAACAATCTTCTCCAACTTGACAATGTCCACCGCAAAGCCTCGAATCCCCTCGGCAAGTTTCTCCGTTGCCATGGCATCCTCATTCATCATCCATCGGAATGTATTCTCTGTCATATCGATTTTAGTAATATGCATATCTTTTGCTTTGGATGCTACGAGCTTCTGTGGCATCTCAACTGTACTCTTCGTTAGTTCTTCCAGGAGTTTCGGTGCAATTGTTAATCGATCACATCCTGCCAATTCATAGATTTCCTCAATGTTACGAAACGATGCACCCATTACAATGGTATCATAACCAAATTTCTTAAAGTAATTGTAAATGGCAGTGACTGACATAACCCCAGGATCCTCTGCGGATTCAAATTTGTCCACACCCTTGGCCTTCTTGTACCAGTCCATGATCCGTCCAACGAAGGGACTAATCAATGTCGTGTTCACGTCAGCGCATGCAATTGCTTGAGCAATACTGAATATTAGTGTAAGGTTGCATGTAATACCCTCACTTTCTAACACCTTCGCGGCCTGAATACCCTCCCATGTGGCTGCCAACTTGATGAGTATACGTTCCTTGCCTACCCCCACCTCGCTATACATGCGTATAATATCACGTGCCTTTTGGATACTGCCCTCCGTATCAAATGACAGACGTGCATCGACCTCGGTAGAAACATATCCTGGCACGATTTTGGTGATTTCAGTCCCAAACGCCACAGCTAGTTTGTCCATGGTAATTGATAAATCTCCACCACCATACAAGACGGCCTCATCGACAATCTTTGCATACTCTGGCATTGACGCGGCAGCAAGGATTAGACTTGGGTTTGTGGTGGCATCCTGAGGACTGAACTTTTTGATAGAGTTAAAGTCACCGGTGTCGGCGACGACGGTTGTATATTTCTTGAGCTGTTCGAGTGGGGTGGGCGGCGACATTATGATACGGTTAGATGTTGTCCCTTGAAGATAAGTGACGTAGGAGAAGCCTGCACTATGAACAATATTATGAGCTCAATGCAGCAGCGGGTTAGTTAGGTTGTCAACTGTTGTCAAGCGCCTTCGCTCTTGCGATGATCTTGGATCGCTCCTCGTGGTGGGGTGGTGAGCTCTGAGATCTTTAATTGCGGATCATTCCCGCCTAAAATTTGACACGAGACCACAAACCACCGAAAGGGAAGAGAAGAGACATCGTACGGAATAGATGAAGTTTAATTACAAACTACACCGGCTATGTGGTGCATCATACGGCACACCAGCAGCCACCGGATCCAACATCCTTTCGTCCTCAAGCAAGGGGTCGAACATTGTCTTCACTGCCGATGGGAACACCGTCCTTTCACCCGTGGGCAATCGTATCCAAGTTTTAGATTTATTAAAACATAGTTGTAAAACATTGCCTGTCGAGGCACGATCGAATATACGACGGATTGCACTATCCCCTATCGATGATCGATTATTGATTATTGTCGATGTGAATTCCTATGCCATGCTTGTGAATTATCATCGCGGGGTGATATTACATCGTTTTAAGTTCAAACGTCCAGTACGTGTAATGCAATTTAGTCCGGATGGATCGAAATTTGCTGTTAGTTATGGCAAACATGTCCAAATATGGTTAACTCCGGGAATTCGTCGAGAATTTGCACCCATGATATTACATCGGAATTACACCGGACTTGTGGGAGATGTAACTACATTGGATTGGTCATCAGATTCATCAGTCCTGCTTGCCGGTGGGAAAGATTGTCAAGCACGTGTATGGACTGTAGATACTGTCAAGGATTATGAGCCGTGGACATTAATCGGGCATAAGAAACCATTAGTGGGTGTACACTTTGAGGATGCACACAAGACATTTGCCGAGCGGGATCAATTCTTCTCGGCTGGTGGTAGTGGAGGGAATACTGGCAGTTCATTGACGGGAAAATTAGTAGCACGATGCTATACTGTAAGTCAAGATGGTGTTATATGCACGAGAGAGTGTCGTAGGGACGAACTGACTGAGGAATCTTCATCTTCCGATATTGCTAATGGTCACGAAAACGAGAGTGGTGGTTTGACAAGATTGGGCGAAGATGCAGTCGACTTCTTCTCTGGAGGTGGTGGTAGTGGTGGTGGTAGAGCTGCAATATCTTCTTCTGATACAAAGAAGACTGGTGATAGAGACTGCGACCAGGCACATGCAATCGTCAAGGCTCGTTGGGGCACTACCTCTCGGCATTACTTTAACGCCAACTCCTCAACGCAGGAGGTGGTTTCAACGTCCTACTCCTCTGTGCATTCTCTACTAGTGGTCGGCTTTTCTACTGGACTATTTGGCCTTTACGAACTGCCATCCTTATCGAATATACACACATTATCACTCTCTCATTCGACGATTGGGACTGTGTCTATCAATCCCTCAGCTGAGTGGCTAGCCTTCGGATGTCCCAAGACTCAACAGTTACTCATTTGGGAATGGAGGTCTGAGCAGTACATCCTAAAGCAGAGTGGACATGCCTATGGTATGCGGTGTTTAGCATACTCTCCCGATGGCATAGTCGTTGCGACTGGAGGGGAGGATGGTACGGTAAAGCTTTGGAACTCTCAGTCGGGTTTCTGCTACGTCACACTCCCAAAGTCACACACGGCTGCGGTTACGGCAGTCGAATTTGCAAATTCCACCGTTATACTCTCATCATCGTTGGATGGGACTGTCAGGGCACATGATTTACATCGATATAGAAATTTCAAAACGTATACGTCGGACATCCCATGTCAGTTTTTAAGTATGGCCGTTGACAAGTCTGGTGAGGTCGTATGTGCGGGTTCTACCGAGCCATTCCGTGTCTGTGTATGGTCGGTCCAGACGGGACGATTGACAGATGTACTTACTGGACATATGGGGCCAGTGGCGAGTTTGGCCTTTCATCCGGTTCGAGGATCGTTGGCAAGTGGTAGTTGGGATGGTGAGTTTGGGGCATATCGTCTCGTCACTTTATTTCATTTCTTCGTATGCAAACATTTCTCTGACGTATCAAATATATTGCAGGAACCGTGAAAGTTTGGGACTTGTATAAGAGTGGTTCAACGCCAGAGACTTTTGAATGTGGAGCCGACGTTGTTTGCGTGGCCTTTCGTCCAGATGGGAACCAAGTGTGTAGTGGCACAATACGAGGTCTCTTGAGGTTTTGGAATGTCGAAGATGGCAGCCTGATTTGTGAGATTGATGGTCAGAAGGATATTAAGGGAGGGCGCAAGATAAATGACAGAACGACAGCAGATAATAACGCCTCATCGCGATACTTCACAAGTATTACCTACTCCGCCGATGGAACATGTCTCTTGGCAGGTGGTAACAGCAAGTACGTTTGCATTTATGAGATTTCACAACAGATACTGCTGAAGAAGTTTCAGATCAGCTTTAATCGGTCGTTAGATGGAGTTCTAGACGAGCTCCACTCCAAGAACCTTGGAGATGCCGGTCCTCTGGATGATGAACACGATTCCGCGGACGAAAGCAACAACTTGACGCCACATCTTCCAGGCGCCAAGCGAGCGGACGATGGATCACGAAAAAGCCGAGTAGAAGTCCTAACGATGCAAGTAGCATTCTCACCCACCGGGCGAGAATGGTCAACAGTGTCAGGAGAAGGTCTTCATGTGTACTGCTTGGATGATGATATGATATTTGATCCCATGGCTCTAACTGAAGCCGTAACGCCGAGTGCCGTACAGGCAAATCTGCGAAAAGGAAAGTATGGCATGGCATTACTTATGAGTCTACATTTAAATGAATTTGCATTAGTAAAGAGTGTCATCGAGGACACGCCATATGAATCCATTGCGACAGTCGTTCGTTCAATTGGACAAGAACATTTAAGCCAGCTAATTCAATTCCTTTCCAAGTGCATGGAGGATACGCCACATGTGGAATACTATCTTCAGTGGTGTTTGGAATTGCTTCAGACGCATGGTATGTTCATGGAGAAGAATAGGGGGAAGTACTTGAGATCATTTAGAGCTTTGTTTAGAGTGGTGCAGTCTCGATACACTGATCTGAAAGCAATATGCGACGACAATAAGTATTCGTTGGAGTTTCTCCATAATCAGGCCAATCTACTTCTCGGTGCACACGATTAAATCTAACTCCGTTTACAAATCTTAAGCAATCTATGACATCGACGACAATAAGTATTCGTTGGAGTTTCTTCATAACCAGGCCAATCTACTTCTCGGTGCACACGATTAAATCTAACTCCGTTTACAAATCTTAAGCAATCTATGCTCTTATGTCAATACCGCTCGATCTTGTCGTGGTTGTATGAATGTACGATGACTATTTTCATTTCATTATTTCTACTCAAATTAAGAGTGGCAGTTTGCTGAAACAGTCATGTTCATTTGCCGAGTCTATTGATTCTTCACACTATTCTCTTCTTGCGGCTTGACGCGTCGTCCAATCTTCGGACTACGTCCAATCTTGGGACTTTTCGGCACTGTTTCTTGCGGCTTCGACTCGTTTGTCTTAGTACTCACATCCCTATCCAAGCTCATGCGGCGCTTCGCATCACGTTCTTGAAAGAAAATCGACGCAAACATTATGGAAATCTTAAACTTATTATTGTTGATGCTGATGATAAACAAGAGAAAAAAGTGAGTATAATTATATGAGACACCGCTGCGAGTTCCCCGTACAAGAAAGAGGCCATATAATTTGATGGCTAACCATCTCGATACAACCCATCCGTCAATGTATCCAAGCTTACCTGATCTGAGTTGTTAATGTCAATGGTGGACGTGGATCCGGGCAGGCTCCGTCCTGGAATCTTGTGTGCGGGGACTCTCCCGCCACGTCAAGACATAACACATTACTTAGTATTAGGACATCGTACCCTAAGTAGACACTCTTTCTTCCTTGTGACTTCCACATCGTCTGGTAGGTCGTCGTGGACGTCGTCCTCCTATGCTGGGAGTCACATCCTCTCACCTCATCTTCATTCCTTCTTCAACTTTCAAAAGCCATGACGAGGGCACGGTATCTTGTGGCGCTGTTATTCGCTTCTCCTGCATGTGGGTTTTCAAGCAATAACAACAATCTTGGTCGTCGGCGAGAATTTCTGATATTCATGACGAAGGATGATGTGGATGGCGCTGGTTCATGGAGGTCCAAAGCAAAGGATTATCAAGCAAATGGGGATAGTAGTACACTACGCACGCTTGAAGAACGTAAACGATTGAATATTGCATTTGTTACAGGAAATGCAATGAAGCAAAGAGAAATTAATATTATACTCACGAATAACGCAGCAACGTCAGCCGATGGCGAGAGTCTTGTTAATTTACGTATACTGGATGTGGATCTACCTGAAATACAAGAAATAAATACCGAGGCAGTTGCAAAGAATAAGGCCATACAGGGGGCACAGCTTGCTGGTGGAGCATGTGTTGTCGAGGATACATCGTTAGAGTTCAATGCATTAGGTGGGATGCCTGGTCCATTCATTAAGTGGTTCCAAGATAGCTTAGGATCTGAGGGATTATACAAAATATTGCAGGCGTATGAAGACAAAAGTGCAACTGCTGTTTGTACATTAGCCTTCTGTCCGTACCCGCATGCAGACCCGGTGTTATTCACTGGACGATGTACCGGCACTATCGTCGAACCAGTGGAGGGACGTGGCTTCGGTTGGGATTCGATATTCGTTCCGGATGGGCAGACGGTACCATTCTCATGTATGAAAACGGAACAAAAGTGTGAACTTAGCCATCGCAGCATGGCAGTTATGAAATGGGCCGATTGGTTAGGGAATAATATCAACGAGTTGTATGATCGTCAATATGGGAAGCCGGCTATTGGGCACAAAGGGTTGGACTTTAGACCATCAAGTAGTGAACAATAATATTTGTTAATATATGCAAAAGCAAAATTGGCAACAACATTGATCTGTTACATTATTTGCTACTTTTCTCTATTTGTACTCAATTACTAGTGACGGAATCAGCAGGCAAATCTGGTGAACATCAAACGAGTTGTGGTTTCTTCCATGATGTTTCACCAGACGTATGATTATAGTAATAAGCTTTTCCACTTTTCGGGTCCGTCGCTTCTTTCCATCCTTCTAAAAGCTGGTCACCACGTCGACTATTGCGTCGATGACAGCAGAAGAAGGCTCGTAACTCATCATCTACCGGATCCACAAGAAATAGAGTTGACACAAGACCCACATATATAGCATTCAAAGCAGCTGCTAACCACTCGAATTCATATTGCTCATCTGTAGCAGCAAAGATGATAATGGACGTAAGTGAAAGTAATCCAACGACTGTAAATACAACCTTATGGAGCAGGGGGTACTGCCTTTGATTCCAAAGTAGGATTGTATGTAATACTTCATACAACCCCGCACAGATAAAGTACATGAAGGCTCCAATATAGTGCATCATCCGTGCACCATCGTGTAGGTAATTCACATCAAACATGGCAAGTAATATAAATCCACAGTAAGATAGTATGTTGGACATGGCAGCAATGAAGTTGATTGCACGCATAACCAATGATTCACTCTTCAATCGACGATGGTAGACATTGATTTGTATATTCCGCATAATTGAAACCACAAACATTAAGGTAGCACCACATGTTATAACCAACAATACCTCTGCCTTTGGAGTGTAACTGGCTAGGCATAGTGATATGGATGTCTCAGCAATTTTTACACCGTCGCCAGTATTGAATGCTAGAAGGAACAGTACCGCTAGGACTATGGAGCATGCTGCAATTGGAAGGAGGAGAAATATCCCACGGCTGATTATACCGCATGGACCAGATGATTCGCTTTTTGTCGTCGATGATGATGATGTTGGCAGGAGTGGAGTCGCCTTTGAGTTTGGAGTCACCTTCGACCCTCTACCGCTTTTCGAGGTACCCATCGTGTTAACGACTATTGAGCTGATTACTGAAGTCAAGGGCGAGTTTGAAACAACAGCATTCGCCGCGCCTCTCCTCCGTTCCGATGTTGTCCGACAAGACTGACGAGTTTGAAACAGGCCCCGCCCCGCCCGCCTGGCTTCTCAACATTTCTGTTCTAGCTAGAGTGAGAAACGAAACAACTGCCCGTATCCACGGCGAAGCACCTTCCGTACCGCCAGGTGTGAACAGCAACATGAGGCGGTCACCACGGCATTTCCTTACCATCGTAGGCACCGCTGCCTTTATTGTGGTAGCAATCATTGGTTTGATTGGATTTGTCTCGGCGGTATGTAGTATTTTTCATCTTATTTTAGGCACATGTGGCATTAAATTTATTCTTCTTGTGTTGCTGACTTTCCGATTTGGAATGATAAATAATTAATCAGGAACCTCATTTAGATAATACGAATCGTCACAATGCATTCGTTCAATTCTGTACCCAATGAGGTATGAAGGTAAGGTTCTGGAGTTTCATTGAGTGATTATTTCGTATTTGTGTAAACATACTTCTCAACAAATTTTCACACTCATCTCATGTGCTAACATCAGGCTAGCTTCCTAAAACTCCGTGAGATACTCCAGAGTGAGTTCCCAGGACAATGGAATAGCTTTCAGGGTGATAATTATCCAGCACCAGAGTGGACAAGTTATGCAGGAAAAATCATTTCCGCTGTACAAATGTTTGCATTGATGGTAGCCTTGGTGGGTGAATCAATTTTTTCATATATACCTGGTTTCAATGGACCACCAGAATTTTATTACAAAATGAAGAACAATCCAGCATTATCGGGATTGATTCTATTCTTGGTGATACCGTCGTATGTGCAGTCATTTGCTAATACGGGGGCATTCGAAATTTATGTTGATGAGAAATTGGTAAGAAATCACCCCATCATCTTTTCCTCTTCAACTGATGTTGTCTTCGTTTTCTCACTTTGGTGCAACTCTACTATTCCTGCACATGCGTGAATGATGTGTACAAAGATTTACTCAAAATTAGCAACCGGAAGAATGCCGAATATATTGGAAGTTTTCAAAGCATTAGAAAGTGCAGGGTTGAAGAGGGGAGCATAAAATCAAAAGGTGTAAGCGGTGCTTTCGAGACGTGAACACAACAGAAAAATCACACTGGAACTTCCTCTCTATATATGGCTGTGAATGACAAGATAGTTGTGATGTTTCAATTGCTATCTTTGAAAGTAAAAATGGCTGTATTGAGATTAAACTACATGTGATAGATGATTGAGAATTGTTTAATAGTTGTGCCATCGTATTATATGTGTTTATACTGCCGAGTTTGTGTTTTTGTTTTGTAAGGTAAATTATGTCGATATTTGATCATGTAAGCAACGACGAAAGTTGGACACGCCTCATCTTCCCATCGGCAGCTCTCAACACTGCCAATTCAACAACCGGCCCCGTTGAAAGGTTCAATTTACCTTTCGGAGCGGCATTTGACCGTTGTGGCTGTATTTGTAATTGTCGCGTTGTATCTATTTCTGTATGAGCCACCGTCATTCCTTCACCTTCGCCACCACGATGATCACCCCGCTCCTTCTCTTTTATTCCATCTACTTCAGCAATAAGACAAAGCAACGTCCTCAACCCCTCGTCACAGTCCATTACACCAAAGTCAACATAGGTCATGCGAGTATGTAATGCATCTGATCTTGATCCGATGGCATGTGCTCGAACACGATAGGACCCGGTGGTATCAATTAGATGAATACTACCACCATCACCTTTGCCTCGACTATCACATGCGGTGGCTAGTAGTCCGACAGTCGAGAGTGATCTACCTCCATTGCCGGAAGCACACTTTGTCAGATAGTATGATAATCCCTTGGCAATACGTTTGTCCATTGCGGACAATGGTGCCGCGTATGATGATGATGATGATGATGACTTATTACGTCTTGGCACTGCCGATGACATGAGTGTCGATGTTGATGGAGGGCAGAACAATCGTACCTCATCGGACATTAATGTACGTGCTGCATCTGCCAAGACTATCCCATCAGTCCTCCATCCAGCTGTTAATAGTGCCATTGACGGGGCACGATTGTCGCGTAATTTATTGTCATGTATAGACTCAATTCGCAGTGGTCCTCGAGTGGAGGGTGGTAGATCACGAAAGTAGGACGATACAACTAAAGACCGTCGACTGTTAGTTTGTGATGTAATTTCCATCGACGTTGTTTCCAATGGCTCTATCACTGACACCGCTTCTAAATCTTTATCATTCTCCTCGTTGCTCTCCACTACTTTCTTCCCCGGGAGATCAATGTCATAATGAAGCGAGACTAATGCGACACCATCTCGACAGACTGCCGCGACACTCAACGGCGAGGCATTAACAAATGGATCACGATGACTTCGCTGATAGTCTAGTCGATAGTCGGCATCGAGTAATGATTCTTCGTCGTCGTCGTCGTCGTCTACATCGTCAAGACGCACAGCCCTTGTTGCTACTCTACTGTTATCATCATCCTCCTCGTCATTGTCGTCATTGTTGATGTCGCCTTCGAGATTGCACGAGATTTTCGACGGACGCGGTAGAGAGGAGAGGGATATGTCAACGGTAGACGATGATAGAGACGTTGACGACGCTGTAGCGACGACGAGCGACACCAATATGGCTGCAATAACGGATCGTCCCATATGTTTTGTTTGGGCTCGTTCTTCGTGAAACTCCACATTTTTCATTCATTTCATCCTCAGCTCGTCGTCTCATCCGTCGTGGACATCATGGGATCGTCTACTAGTAAACAACAGACAGAGGAGGAGGCCAAGGAGAAGGAGGACGAAGAAGTAGTTGTTTGCGTTGACTGTGACAAAAAGACACAGAAGGATCTCCCGTCCGACAATTCCAGTGCAGCCTCGACAGATTGCAAAGAACAATATGCACGAGTGGTAACATGTATGGATAAACAATACAAGAGAGTTGCTCAATGCAAAGATGAATGGAGGGAATTCAAACTTTGTCATGAAGCCAAAAATTCTATCGTAAAGTAGTGGATGGGGGGTGTAAGAGTGAGATGGAGTTGGATGGAGGGGATTTGTGTTTAGGGGGTTGGGGAGGGGGGGCGAGACCTATGAAACGTGTGTAATGTGTGATGCCGCGATGTTCCGAAACATATCATCTAATTCATTATGAATGAATTACCCAGCCTACCAACAACCAAATATATCACCACCTCCAAATGTCATAGATATCCAAGTTTGGACGTTTACACTGCTTCAACAACTCCTTCCGGCAGGAAATCGAACTCCTCACCAATACCATCCGCCAAACCATCCTCGTCAAAGGTAACCATATTGAGGAGGTCGCCGAAGTCGGATGATTTTGAATCTTCCACAACAGCATCCATAATTGGAACGACCTTATTCTTACGCGGCCTGCCTCTCGGCTTGGGGACTTGAGGCGGCTTGGGAACTTTGTTGGCCTTGGGCTTCTTCGTCTTCGTTGCACTCTTCAATAATGGTTGGTAGGATGAGAATAGAGAAGTATCCCAAAATGGGAGTGGACGAAATTCTTTACCTTGAAAGATAGCTGTTGAATCCTCTAGGAGCATTGATACCGGCCTACACAAATCATATGCTTTTTGAATAGCCGGTCTCCACTTCCTAACCCTGCAATTTACCAGCCAATTATTCACCTGGTGAGAGGAGTGAGGACATGTTTGGATTAGGACGATGACGTGTAAGGAGAGTAGAATACGGCAAAGCAAAATGAATATTTCTCACCTTTTCACTCGCAATTTCAACATTCGCCATAGCGCCATTTTTCACCAAAAAGTTGGATATATGAATGACCATGGCGTCATCCGGGAACGGATTAGCCATGTTGTTTGCAGTCCAACTCATCATTGTGGTTTGGAATAAGTCCTTATTGGTCCCTCCCTTCCATTTCTGTCCCACCGAAGCGGCATGTGGAATATCTGCCTCAACCTCAGTCAGCATATTATACTCTTCATCGTCATCATCGTCAGCTTTCCTCTTCGTGCCAACGATTTGTGGAGAGGGGTGGTTAGGGAGAAAGTTACATAAGACATCATTCCCCAACATAACACCAGGGTTTGCGCTGTTTGTCATCTCCACAATCTTTGTGATCATTTCGCGTGGAGTCAAGGCGACATAACCATAAGGTAAGGGGTAAAGGATGGCGTTGGTGGCGGTGGTTGTTGGGTGAGTGCTCGCCGAGGGACCAGGCGAAGAGATGGTGGCGGAGGCTTTGCGTTTCAATACGCTGAGCATTTTGTTGGAAGTTATGATGCTGGGTTCGGGTATTAATTTTTGAGGAGTGGAAAGAGGCAAGACTGAAAACAAAAAAAACGTTTATATTTTTCATTTTCCTTTTTATTTTCTTCATTTTCATTTGAGAATCTTTGCAAAATGAATTAAATAAGTTATAGAATAATGTCTTCTTACCGAGGATACAGCAGCTATATTCATATCTTAGTTTCCATTAGTAGCTATACCAAGCACTCCTCTTATCGCACGAGAAGATCGTATTTCAAGGACTTCGACTGCAACAAGTTGAATCACATTTGTCAGTTCAGCAAGTATTGGAGCCGCTCGCCCTTGCTCTTCACGGAGCAGGAATAACAGACCTTGGGCAAATTCTTTTGCGGATTCTAATCGTTCCATGGGATTACTGCCTCCAGTTTTCGTCTCACCTGACACAAGTGCAGACTGAAGTACACTTGCCACAATTTTCATCTCGTCCATACGCCTAGTATTTATTGGTCCGTTACCACCTGGCAACGGTCTTATGAGGCCTCTTGACAATCGAAGTAAATTTCTCTCGCCCATGGAGGCCATCCCATCAAAAGCTTCAGCTAATTCATGTATGAGAGGCTCTTTCAGAAAGAGGCCAGTCTTACTTGTCATGAATTTCAAGAAGAGATCAATCGTTTTCCTCGAGACGCTGACTTTATCCTCATTATTATCCTTCGACGGATCATATTTTTTGCTTGCCTTTTCCGCAACGACTAGAAGGTCACGCAAGCGACTCCAATTGATTTCTTTACCCTCGCCGTTTACAGTGAGGAGTCTCACCAATAAGTCATCCAATGCTTTGGGGGTCTCAAATTCACTTTCGGGCGACAGTAGCTGTTTGAGCACGTATGGATATGCGCCTCTAATCAGTCGAAAGTTAGGGTCGACGTCCAAGGCAAACCCTTCTAAAATGGTTAGGCTTCTAATGATTATAAATATGTAGGGGGGAATTTTGAACTAGATGGAAACAAGATTCGTGGACATAAAAAGATAATTTATGAGAGTTGGCACAATGTAAAAGAACTGAATGATGAGATACATGATACACTAACCTTGAGTAAATTGTCACGAGATATTGTATCCAATTCTATTTGCAGTTGAGAGAAGCTCAGCTCGCTTGCTTTATTCGTTCCACCGGTAGCATTTTTTAGCGCTTTCCTTAACCGTGGTACCAGCATATTTACTTGAGTTGTGTCCTCGAGAAATCCAAGCTGTACATAGTTCGAAGTGGATATGTCAAATATGAGACAAATACGAGAGTCCACATCGAAGAACAAATTTTACGCAAAAGATAAGAAATCTCAACCTACCTTCAACAGATTTTCAGTTGCTAATTCAAGATCTCTATTCTTCAGGCCCAAGACAAGCCCGATCAGACCATACCGATCACTTTCAGGAATATCAGACTGTGGAAAAAGCAAAAGCAAAAACTTGTTGAAAATGATATGCGTCAATTCTTCAGTCTTCAGGTTAATCTTACCATCATTCCAAAGTCTATTACACCTAATGCCAACTGTCCAGTTCCGGGCATGTCGTTTGATGCTTTTCTTGTCCTCAAGAGATTTCCTCGGTGAGGGTCCGAGTGAAACAGTCCTGTCCAAAGTAATTGGTCTGTAGAGCATCGCAGACCTATTCGTACCATGTCAACCCCTTCTGGGCCCATCCATGGACCTTTCGTCCCTTCCACCCACTCCATAACGAGAACTTTCTTCCTGGTAATACCAGTACATGCAGCAGGCACAACGACATCATCCCACTTACCATACAACTTACGAAAACGCTCACAGTTATTAGCTTCCCTAACATAATCAAGCTCACCAAACAATTGCATCCCAAATGTATCTGCAATAGCCACAATATCTCCACCACGGAACATGGATAACCAAATGGCCGTTCTTCTTATGAGGTACATGTCCAATGCAGCAGATGCGGCAACATCTGGTCTTTGTATTTTGATTGCCACAGATTTTCCACCCCATCTTGCTGCCTCTACCTTGCCTATAGCAGCTTCAAGAACCGGACCTGGCCGAATCCTTGCCTTGTATACTTGACCGATCGAAGCTGAAGCAACCACTCGACAATCGTTGTCAAATTCAAACATTTGTAAGATGGGATCAGATTCAACCAATCGACTCAGTCTTGTCGTTTTTCCATTCCGCGTTGTTGTTGTCTGTTTGGAATTGTTAGATTCTTCCATTCGTCGTTTGGCATTCTTTATTCGTGGCAATAGATCTATTAATTCTTCCCTCATTATATTCATGGCATCTATATCAGGACAACTATCCACTTCATCGACCAATTTCCCCAACTCTTCAGCCCAAATTTTACTCTTCAATAAATCAGGACGTAGACTTAATGCTTGTCCAGTTTTGATGAGTGCCACGCTTTTGGATCTGACTAGATGCATGCGTAATTCTTGGCCACGTTTTCTTTTAACGCCTTCATCCTCTTCAATTTTTAATACCTTATCCATCACTAGTCCTAAGTACCATCCCAGTAATGGCAATCCTAACATATTCAATCTCAGTCCAACATCAAACGGCCGTCTGTCATAATAGTCTAGAATCGACTGGGCGTCATATCCCACATCGACGAACGCGGTAGAACGAGTGTTGTATTCCTGCGGCAGAACCCCATTCGCTACGGGAGATGCAGCATCATGCAGCCTTGTTTGACTAATCGATCGGAAAGGAAGCAATCGCTTATTACTATTATTTGTCAGCGGCATTGCTTTTATCGACGAGTAGGCATTCGCATGGATTGAACACATATTATTGTTGTCTCTGATTAATGCAATGCAAAGCACAACGAATAAACAGAATAACAACAACATCAATCCTTTCCGCGTCCTCATCTCTATTATGTACGTATCATTTTTTATCTCCAGTTCATCCTTGCTTGGCCGCCGCACCGAACCTCACCACCTTCACCGCTTCTTCTTCGGCGCTACCATCTTCAATCTTCAACCAAAATGTAGAAACGAAAACAGAGCTCCGCCTTGTTGGCTTCCGTCTACCCGTCTTCATCGTCATCAATAACTGCCCGATGGCGACGACAGCAATAATTACCAACCTTGTGCCCATCAGGGTAGACGCATACTCATCGGACGGCTCAGTTCGAATTATTGATACTCTGCTAGTGGACACGACATGTCTTCCAATTTCACATGCTGTTCACCCACCCGCCGATGGTAACCCGAGGAGAGGAGGGGTGTTGAGGTCCGTCTCTGGGGTGAAAAAGGCAGAAGAAAGTTTGTCTAAACTATTCTCCCTAGAATCTCTCATCGATGCTAATGCTGCAAATTTAACCGAATTACTAATTTCGGATGCCGAGGTGTATGGGTCAGTCCGATCATCGACTAAATCTTTCATGGGAGGACGGTTAGAATTACTTAATGATACGAAATTATATCAACAGATTGAGAAACAAATCCGTTCGCAGCTCCGAATAGCATTGAGTGCCAATAAAATTACATTGACAAATGGTGGTGGGGAAAGAGGAACAACCAACAATGATAATTCAAACATTGTACATATAAAAATACGTCTTCGTCATGAAAATATCCTTGTCATGGATGAATTCGATTATGACATTAATACATCAGGATTGGAAGGGTGTGATCCCGTCTCAATAGCCAATGGTCTTGTTCAGGATATGAAACTTCCACCAGATATGGCTCCATTGTTGGCTGCATCAATAGTGGAGCAAATTTATGGTGTGAATGTTGCAGAATCCTTGGATGGGCTTACTAGCAGTACAGTACGACAAACATCGGCTGCACTTACTCTCGACCCAGTCATTGAGGGCACATCGTCAGATTATTGTCAATTCATGTTAGCCAACTAAGAGTATATAATAGCAAATTGTTTACTAAATTACATTCGTGAATTAATAGCCAATTTCACATTTACGCAGATGAACATATATAACATAGAAACGCTGCAAATCACCACTTTAATCTTTCTTCGCCTTCGTCGTCAGCCCAAATCCATTCACTAGACCGACGAATATAAAAAACAGTGTCAAATGCAAATGAGTCTTTTCCTTCGCATTAATCACCCCCTCGCTGAGTGACGTGTTCAAATATAAATGCACCAACGTGGCACCAACGCATGCCGATATCATCGGAGCTTGCATCCCATCCTTAATGGGATCCAATCCTTTATTCAATGGTAAGAATGCACCTCCACATCCGGAGATGGTCCCACACATGATGGGTCCAAACAATGGAAACGAGAAGGAAGATGGTGATATTGCGGCACTCGTGGCAAGTGTGAAAGTAAATAAAACCTTTGCCCGAGATATCTCATAGAGTACAATGATGAATGCCTACCCGTACATCAGCAATCATTGTCATTGTGTATGAGTCTAATCAAAAAATGACAAATGACTCATTCGATGGATTCAATACACAGAAAGAAAACTTACATGTAACATTGGAACCAGGCTCACAACCTCCCAAGCAATGGGAAAGTAATGATGAACAGCAAAGGATGTAAGGATAGCAATTACATATGCGTCATTCGCCATTGGGACGGGGATGGAGTTAATAAATAGTGGGACAAGTATTCCCCCGCCTGTACATGCAAGGATCATAGAAACGAGTTTGTAACTAATTGGTTTATTCGTATTGGCCGCAAATACTTTACTCCCCTGTAAATAGGTATACGCCAACTAGTATGCGCATAAAGAATGGGAGGGATAAAGAGAGTGTAAGAGAGAGTGTAGGGTTTGTTTAGAAGAAATAGTTAGTTGCATTATTCTCAATGACATCCTTTACCTACTCACCATGCACATATACATAACTTCCTTTTGATGCAGTAGAAGAAAATGCGCGACATCGTTGTCTATCATCCATGCCGTCGGATCAACGACAAGTGCTGGTTGATTTTTCTTTCCCATTGTAAAGCGTTGCGGTGAGGATGAAGATAATACTATCGAGGAGGAAAGTAGCGTTTCCGGTATTCGTTTTGGCGGGTTTGAGCTGGCCCTCACAACCCCTTGACAACGATGGCTTTAGAGACAAGGGAAGTCCTCGCCCATCCCATCACCTCGCACGCGACCACGATGATGATGCAACGGTCGAATAATGAGGAATCGTGTCGCTCGTGTCTCTACACTGGGCTCGCCACATGTACAGGTCTATCGGGATACTTTCTGTATTTGGCCATGGAAGAAGAGCTACATCGAACATCGAAGCCGAATACTTTCCAATCAACAATTGTGAATTTCATGCGAGGGAAACCAATTCCAAAGCAAAATCGACCATTTTTATTTGCCATGAGTGCTGCTTGGTTTGTTGCTGGTGGATATCGACTGTATTTAGATTGATTATCTTCATAATACATCAATTTTATTTGGATGTATACCTCTCTGCGAATCCTCCTGAGGAAAAGTATGTCATATGTAGTACATGTGCTTTAGTCATCAATTGATCATGGATCTTAAGTATGGGAATCATGTTCAACCCCTTTCTCAACGGATGTCCTCAATCACACAAGCAAGGAGACAGCACCGTGTGTGGGTTACAAATCTTTCATCCCACTCATATTTACCTCTATTCGACGTTGTAATCATGGAACAAGATCGTGGTGATCTACCGGTCCAATGCTGTGCCGATTGCGGTGGCGTGGCAGAAGGGAGTGTTAGTCTCAAGGCATGTAAGTCATGTATGCTCGTCAAGTATTGCAACGTGAAATGTCAGAAGAATCATTGGTCGAAGCATAAGAAAGTCTGCAAACAACGTGCCGTGAAGTTACGCGATGAGGCGCTATTCAAGGACCCACCTCCTAAGGAGGACTGTCCCATTCGCTTCCTACCAATGCCAATAAAAATGATATGCTGTATCTCTCTGCCTCCCGCAACTATATCATCCGTACCAATTTACAATTTTGCAATTGACAATAAGGAGTTGGCAACCAAGAGTGCAGGAGAACAATACGAATGTTGCGGAAAGACCATTTGTAGAGGGTGCATTTACTCCAACGCCGATGCTGGTAACGATCATAAGTTTCCTTTCTGTAATTCCGTTCGAGGTGGTAAAACAGAGGAAGAAAAAAATGAAGAACTAATGAAGCGAGTTGAGGCGAATGATGCAGATTCAATTTGTGTATTGGCTAGTTATTACCACCATGGACAGCTAGGTTTGCATCAGAATGCAGAGAAAGCAAAAGAACTTTGGACTCAGGCCGCAAAACTTGGGTCCTGTCAGGCGCATTATCACTTAGGTATCAGTTATTATGCAGGGGGAGACACAAGAAAGAGAAGTTCCACTACGAGGCTGGCGCTATGGCTGGAGACGAAATGGCAAGATACAATCTTGGATCAATTGAGAGTTAGGGTTAGGGTTAGCTGTGAAGCATTTGATGATTGCCGCATCAGTTGGGGAATATCATGCCATGAATGCACTGAGGAAATGCTTTGAAAAAGGTCAAGTTAGTAGGGAATCAATCGACTCAACATTGACTTCATACAATACTTCCTGTGCCGAGATGAGAAGTTCAGCCAGAGACGCTTACATCCGTGCGTCTAACAATTAACAACAGTAGAATTCAATAATCGTAATTAGGGAATAGAATGATACGAACATATGTTGATAAGTTATCATAGGAGTCATATCAGACACATTATATCGCGTACTACCTAACAAGGATTAATGCATGTTCCTTAGGCTCAGAATAAAATTATTAGCTCTCAAATTACACGGAATATAATGTCTACAGTTATGACTACACTTCTTTTTTTGATCCATATGTTGCTCACTCAAATGCACCTGGCAGATCGAATTGATCGGAATTGCTCTGAATGTCAGATTCCACGGTTCCCACTATTGAGTCTAAATTGTTTGCATTTTTTACCACGGCTTCGTCACTCATTTCCTCGTACTCTTCTTCATCTTCCTCCTCTTCCTCTAATACATCATCAATTTCAATCATCTTGAATCGTCCAATGGGCTCCGGCTCAAGACCAAACCCAACAATAACTGAACCCTCGACTTCAATCTTTATACTTCCCAAATTTGACGAGACACCTTCGTGGCTGCCTTTATTACCAACCCCATCTTTCACCTTGATAATTTTACCCCAAAATGCCTTCTCATCGTTTTGAGTCAAACTTGATCCCTCACTGAATGTGGATCCAGATACACTTCGACCAAATCCAAAACGACTGACCATCATCCATAACTGATCTCGCTTGTCGCCAATAATGTTCCATTTCCCACGCAATATCGTCGACGAACCTAAACCGAACACGGTTGAAAATGTATTATTTACAAACAGCTCAACTGCTATGACTTGCATATTCTCTCCTGGCTTATGAGATTCATCCTCCTTCTCTTTGGCAGTGGGTTCATACTCACCCTGTACAAATTTCAGTTCTGTCTTATCCCACCGTTCAAACTTCTTCTTACGTTTGGGCAATGGAAAGGTGGATAAATAAAATCGTTTGCCAACAAGATCACTCTTCCGGAATAGTTCCACGAGGGTATCATCATCTTTACCCTTGTTTGGGGTTGCATTATACTCTCCCAAGACTTGTCGTAGCTCAAATCGACCCTTGGTTGTGGGGGTGAATATGGGTTGGTCAAAGAATGAAGGATGAGTCTTTGGGTACATGAATTTACCAGTCTTTATCTTTCCTCGTGGGATAGACAAATATACATCAATTGTGCCTTTTCTCGGCTGTGATGATGATGATGTTGATGGTGTAGATGATGAGAGACTATTTTTGTCATCATCCACAACAGCAACGGCAGGGTTGTCAATTAAACTTGCTTCTGATTGGACTGCCACCTTTCCCACTAGTATGGTATCTACTACTATACGTACATCACCACCCTGCGTAGCATCGTCATTGTTGCTACCATAGAACGCAAATGGTTTCTTCTCCGGCCGATCGGCAGCAAGGATGAGATTACCATCGACGAATGCCCATGTGCCCTTCCATGCGAATGACTCTCGTTCACGTTTCGATACCTCCATCTCTAATCTTTCTTCGATTGTTACGTCAGTATCGATACCATCACTAAAAGTCAATGCCTGACATTGCTCAAATGTATGATCATCTTTGATTTTAATGAATATTTCAGTTTGCTTTCTTGGTGGTGATGGGATAGGGAGAGAAGACGACTCGTCATCATTCCACTCGTTTCGTTTACCCTTCTTGGGGTAGGTCGTAAATTCCTTCATTGGCAGGAACCCTCGTAATTTCCAAATCGTTTTTGGATCTTCGTCTAATGCCGGCGCCGACGGAGGTGTTGAGAATAGTCCACCACCACGTCCTCCTCTTTGCCTATTCCGCTCAAATGGCAAACCGTCTTCATCGAGAGACGTGAGGCGCCATACTCCACGGAGTGCTTTTGGGTCAACGTCGCCGATTGAGTATGCGACCGCGCCATCGAGAACAGTTAGGAGGAGGAAGGAGAACACAGTACCGACGATGAGCTGCATTGTGATGCAAACGTTGTCAACGAATGACTTTTAAGGGCGCCGTGATGAGAAACATCGACGTCGACATGATTTGAAAAGAACAAATCAAACACTTGGCTAGGCGGGAAAGGGGAAGACCTTCTCAAGGTATCTACTCTAGATGAGTCCATCATTCATGTTGCCGATGCTCGCCGTAGGCCTGCTATCTTTTGTGCTGAATGATAGAGAAATTTTTGCATTCGATCATACTCATCATTCGTCAACAAATGAAAATGATGCTGGCGGAAGTAGTAGCGGTGGTATTAACGATCCCGTCGAGCAACATGATAGAAATAATGATCTTGAGAGAAACGACTTCGGTTCTATCAACGACAAAAGCAATGACGAAAATGACGAAAATAGTGATAACGTTGACATGTATCGATCAAATCAACAGAATACTGGGAATTTAGCCTCATCACAATCAGCATCGTCTTCTTTGCCCGATTCAACGAATACTGATGATGATGCAGGCAGTGGAAATGGAAATGGCGAGAATGACAATAGCAATGCAAATAATGACGGTATAAGCAATGGCAGCAGTGACAATGGCAACAACCGTGAAAGCAGCAGTTCATATTATTACAATAATTACTACAATAATGGTGAAAATAGACGAGTTCACAGCGTACAATACGATGAAGAACTAACCTACCTTGATATATTCGGTGAAGTTGCCCACGAAGTCCTAACACAACATATTATCCCCTCAACGGATGTAGAATGTCATTGGGATTGGCGTACTGCACGATGTGAACCCTACTGCAATTGTGCATACCTATTCCTATGGGGTGACTTTCATCTAGGTAGATCATGTCGGTATCGAACAAGTCCTCCTCCAACTCACTTTGTCAATGATGATGATGTTGATCAACATGTCAGTAGCGGCAGCAGCGATTACGAGCCCTCGTGGCAGGAGGCATGGCAGGAAATATGGAATAAAGGCACACCTACAGCATCAGACACACCAATGACTCGTAAAAGTAGTAATCGAGAGACAGAAGAAGAAGAAGAAGAAGATACGGCAACAGCTTGGGATAACAAAACCACAGAAGCAGCATGTTCTCTACCTCCAGAAAACTTGTATATCCGACTAGTAAGACGACTTACTACTTACACAACCCGTTCAAACATAGTACATGAACAATTAAAAAAGCTAAAAAGTGCATCAACGAATACCATGGATGCAGGGATTGTACATGGTAGACATCACTTGACACAAATACGTCATAAAGCATGTCAGACTGTAAAAAGTAAGGTAGCCGAGAGGGCGAATGGGAGGGATCAACCAGTGTTGTTGACAAAGCAGGGTGCGACATGGATTCGTAGAGTCTGTGGTGGCGATATTGTGGACAATGATACTGTTCCTCCTCGAAGGTTTGTTGTTCCTTAAAGGCATCTCCCATGACGAGAGTGAAATACAGAGAGCATGCTGTGTCCTTATATATTTTTAGCATTCTAAAAATCATCATCATCATGGAACCGAGTGAGGCATCACATGGGATATACCGCAGAGAATACAAAGATTGTCTTAGACAATATCCACTCTTGCTGGCCTTAAATCTGCCGAAAAATTCAGTCCATCCGCATAACAACGGAAACTGTTAGCAATGTTACGTAATTGCCCTTCCGTCTTATTCTTGTATCGTGCAGCAATACTTGCACACCATAATAACTGCACGCCATCCCCGGCACTCGTTACCGATGACACACCCTTCCGTTCGACCTCAAATCCTGCCCCGGTTAGTAATGTATACTTAAAGTCCACGAGCATATACTTGTTGTCGTTGTCGATAGTGACTGGTTCCATCTTGGTGATTTTAAAGTCTTGGTATACATTGTTACTCTTTTGGGATATGGCAGCAATGAGTGCTGACTTGAAGAATCCCTGATCTTTGTTGAGAATATTCTGTTGATGATATGATAGGTTTTAGATCAAGGATAACATTTGAAATGTTTGTGAGTAAAAAATTCAATAGTCGTTGTGGCAGCTGTAGGTAGTCAATTGTCACATACCTCCACCTTGCCCGAATTTGGTAATACAAAGAATGTCGCAGTATCACCCTTGGCATACTCCCCCGCCTGTATCGTCCCATCCTCGCCATTCACATCTTGACTTGGCAATGTGACGACCCAATCGATGGGAAAACCAAATGCCACAAGGAGGGGTGAACGATTCGCACCCTTGCCATAAATCTCGGCAATGGCGGAGTATCCATTAGGGACATTGGCAAGTCCTGGTAATCCAAAACTAAAACAATTATTATGAATATATGAAAGTGTTGAGCGTATTCCCCGAGTGTAGATGTGATGTCAAATGTTTTGTCGCGTGTCCCAAACATGTAAAATATATATATAAACGCACCTAGCAAGCTTACTATTCGCCTTGTCTAATCCATATGCCATCGCAGGAGAGGGTTGCATCCAAACTGATGATACTCCCGCAATGGCAGCAGTAGCAGAGGCAACATTGTTCATGAATCCACGTCGGTTTGTCGTCGTGCTACTACTCTCGATATCGCACGAGGTCTTTGAAGAAACAGCAATATCATATTTCGATGCAGAAGATGGAACGACGAAGGCATACGATGATGGTGCTAGGATTGCAAGAGCAGCAAATGCCACCGAGAGGAAGGAAGTCGTCCTCGTCATGGTGGGTAATCTTGGGGAAGACGGGACGAGATCGAGAACCCGCCGAAAAAATGACCTCCCCAACAAAACATGACGAAGAAGAGTTGTTGCTACTACTCAAGCTGCATCAGTCTTTTCGCCATAGCAAATTGCAACATCGCATCGCTGAGAGCACGCAACAACCACATCAACAACGAAAATTATTGCATCAGTGGCCAGGTCAATTGTCCTGTATTACAAGTTCCTCGCGGAGGTGCCACCGCAACACAAATCAATCTCAGTGCATCGATGGCTAGTTTGTTTGCCGGATGTGTCGGTGGTGCAGTTGGGGTTGGAGTGTCATATCCATTCGATACAATGTCGACTAAGGCTCAGGTACGACTTCAGGGGAAGGATCAACTCAATCTAGCAAAAAGCATTAAAGTTATTTGGAAGAATGAGGGCATTCGTGGATTTTTCGAGGGGGTAATCGGTACGGTAAGGTTCAATCATATTGGTCGCCTTTACTTAGTGTATATTTTCTTGACATGTACATAAATCAGATGTTAAATTGATCATCATTATTATTTCTCTCCCACCTTTTTGCAGATGATCGGTCAAGCATTCATAAAAGCTATCCAATTTGCAGTAAACGAAGTAACCTTTCTTTGGCTCGAACGACACTCGACTATACAATCGAATATACTCAAAATGGCAATTGCTGGCATATTAGCTGGACTGTTATCGTCATTCGTTGTATCTCCTGTAGAATTGGTAAAGATTCGAATGCAAACGCAGGATAAACTACTTTGTGTGAATAATAAAAAGGATGATGATGATATTATAATAGACTCTACTTCACACCATCATGTGATGATATATAAAAATGAACTTGACTGTGCTCAATCAATGATTAGGAATGAAGGTTGGAGAGTATTATTTTTACATGGACTTGGGACAACAATTATTAGAGAAATACCATCATTTGCACTCTACTTCATGGCGTATGGATTACTTGCACAATCTGCTTGGAAGGATGTGTTCGGGCAAAATATGAGTCCACTTATCTTTGGAGCCGTTGCTGGCTGGGCGATGTGGATTCCGACTTATCCAATTGATATTGTAAAAACACTTGTACAAGTGCAGACAACGGAGAAGGAGAATGCACTTGATCTGAGGAGTCCAATGCGTGTGACAAGAAAGATGTATAGAGCAGGTGGAATTAGAGCCTTCTTTGATGGGTTAGAGCCCAAATTGGCGAGGGCTGCGGTCAAGCATGCAGTGACGTTTTGGGTCTACGAGATCTTAATGACTTATTTTAGGACTCGGGATAGCTTGTTCCCTTGATTGAATGAATTGTTGGATCGCCACGTCAGGCATGATTACTATGTTTCATTAATTTTGACTTAATTCTGGATTGCTTAGCAATGTAGAGGGTATATAGCTATTTTTTATTGGTCATCATTGCCCATCATCCTTTGCATCTGTCTCATATTCTTGCTCATTTTAAATTCAGGCCTATTGTTCAATAATTCAGTAAATTGAGCAGACTTGGGTTCCTCGTTCGATGATCCGAGCCAAACAGGGAATTCCTTGTTGAACCAAGACGGATCTTCTCTGTATGCGTATAGCTGCCAATCATAAGGGTATGCCTTAATAGCCACACAATCTTCACCACGGACACTGAATCGTAATACGGCGTAGGTCACGTCATACCCCACATCGAATATCACCTCCTGAGCCCGTCTCTTACCATTGGGTGCGAGGATGTTGAAGCCCCAAGACTCAACGTCTTTCCAAAATGGATTCACGAGGAGTAGTAGTCTATCCGAACCGACCTCCTTGGACAACGATTCAATGTCTGTTAGGTACTTTGTATCAGTGTTTGGGAATACAATAGCTTGGACGTCCCCATGCGATCCTGCTGCAGATTTGGCAGTGATAAGTGCAGATCCATCAAAGTCCCATATATCTTTTGCCACAACCTCGGGTGGTGATTTGTTCGACAGTTGCTCTGCGGAAGACTCGTCCCCGCTAACAACAACAGCAGCATATGCTCTTATTTCCCTCAATAATGACTCAGTTAATGGTCGTCCTGCCTCTCTATACATTTGCTTCGCACCGCCTATCCAATCATTTAATTCGCCTGACATTTGCTCATCCTTTCCCAATAATGCAAACTGAACAGTCTGTCGTGTGATCCCATCCGCAAATGCCCGTTCTACGGCAGATGCTGCCTGCTGAATCATCGCACCGGCATCGTCTGGCACAGGCAGTATACGTGCGTCGTTTCTAGATTTTATATTGTACGCCTCCTCTCTCTCGGAGCGTGCTTTTTCAATTGCAATTTGTCGTTCAACCTCTTTTGTCTTTTCTAATTGACGTTCATTTTCCATTTGTTCAATTGATTTGCCAGACATAATTGCTGCCTCCTCACGTAATGCCTTGGCTTTGGCGAGTAGTTTAGCAACCTCGTCATCGGTTGTGGACATGTGTAAAGAAATAGGAGTATTGGAGGTAGTAGTATCCGATCTCAGAGACAATGATTGCACCGGTGAAGAAAATGCGACCGCCTGGTGCCTTCCCGACAACAGCAGGATGACGATGATAGCAACGGTGACGAGAACCAACATCCCTCGTACTATCCCTCTACCATACATCTCATCCGAACCTATCCGAACCCTGGCCTGACTCACCACGTGTTTGCTGGTGAATTTCAATTGTGAAGGAATTGGCGCGCAAGGGAATGACGAGGGGGTACAGGGTAACTACCACTTGAGCTTGGTCCAGGGCAATGTTGTCACCAGCGTGCCAGGGTAAGAGTGCCGAGGTAAGAATGAATCCGCAGGATGGAAGTGAGATGATGATGATGGGGAATGCGATTGAGCCCAAGAACGAAGACGATTCCAAATCACCTGGAAAGTTGAATGCTTGGAACGTTCACCCCGCCGCGCGTCGAGGCGAAACCATACCCATCTGTATGATGAGTACGACATGTGGCAGCGACGACGGGGATGGCGATGGCGATAGGAAGCGTCCCTGGAATCCATCATTAGACAGCAATCCGTCGAAAATAAAAAAGGCGAAGAAGAGGCTGAGTTCGCTGGCAGAAAGAGCGCTTGCCGCGCTGGCGGATGACGGTGGTGAGAAAGAAGATGTAACTTCCCAAAATAACAGTCAGTATAAGAAGAATTCACGTGCATCATTATCAGATATATCGGATGGCTGTTCAGATAAATCGATGGACAACTGTGGTACCGATAAGCAGTCGACAATCGAACTTCCTGAAGTTACGGACCTTACCACAGGTGGCGAGGAAGATGATGACGAAGTTGTTGTACCGCACCATCCATTACGTGAATATGGCGATGCATTGTCATGCTTTAAGGGGAAAACAGCAGAGGAAGACGAAGACGACAATTCTATCGACACAACATTAACAAATAATGATGGTAACGAAGAGGAAGACGATTTGAAGGAAGCTATGCGACGATCCTTAAGCGAGTTTGTAGAGCGTAGCAGGCACAAACATTTGTTTCATGAAAATGAGGATGGTGTCATTGAGATAATGGATAGTAGCGATGAAGACGACGAATCATCTGACTTTGACGTTGATACAGTGGCAGTGGCAGCATCATCGTCTAGAACATCGACTAACAGAAGAAAAAGAAGGAGGATCGATAATTTCGATGGAATTAACTCGAACGCAAAAGCTGATGATGTCAATAGCAACAACGACCCTTACAATTCGCTAGGAATAGAATCAACCCTAACCCTACCATTGTCGGCACTTTCTCCGTATAAAGAAGGTGACATCACCACTGATATTACAAGCCCTAGCGGTACTAGACTGTCATCGCCCGTTCGTCTTCAAATCGAGGGGGTGGCGACTTCACCAATGTCGTATAAAAGTCCAACAAAATCCAACAGAGAAGATGACGATTATAAGAGAGCAATCAATCTATCATTGGACTACGCAACCGATGATGTCATGGTCCCCTGTCGTAAACTCAACCGACATGAATTTAAAGTGGCAGTTGATGAATTTATTAACGCACAGGGAGGGTATGAGGGGATTGAGAATGGACAAATGATTAAGGCAGGGAATACTAATAATATGCACAAGTCGTGCGTTGTCGATGGTGGTGGGCAACATCAAACTGGTGCAGAGTATGGCCGATATAGCATCTCTGCAATGTGGCGCCTCCTCGATGTCCTAGAGGGTAAGGAGGATATCTGGCAGGGTGTCAATGGCCGTCTTGAGGGGTTGCCTGGAGCAACTATCTCTGCCTTTCTTGATATTGGACATGGAATTGGTATACAAGTCCTACAAGCGGGATTATCACATGGAGTTCCTGCTCGGGGTGTCGAAATTATGAAAGGACGTCATCTCGTTGCCGAAGCGTTACTATGGGGGGTTATTGATAACTTGAGAGATCATCCTCCTGATAGCTCGTTGGTTGAATTACTTGGTAAAGATTTTACGGGTGCTATCGTTCCAAACGCTGACACAAACCTCCGCGATGAAGAATTGCGTGAATTCTTGCTTTTCACGGACAAATCAATAGAGGTACAGAAAGGGCTCGTTATTTATATTAACAATGCAGAAGATGTGTTCTCATCGCGTGCAAATCAGAACGCAAAAGGAAATTGCTTGGATTTTTTACTTGCCAAGTTGTTTGCTAATATGAAAGTAGGAGGACGAATGGTCACCCTAACTGACATTTCGTGCTATCTGACTGGACCTGGAGAGGCGCCAGGGTGGTTCCGTAGAGACGTATTTGAATCTGGTACCGATGCAGTGTCTTGGGGTATTAAGAACAAGTCTCTCCCAATCTTCGTCCTAACAAAGTTGAATACACATTGGTTTTGTCAGAACAAGATGTGCCCACACATACAACAGTATAATAATCCTGCGCAAAGTGTTGTAGTTAACGACAGTGGTGAACTAGTCGAGGATTGTGCTTTTTGTGAACAACAAGCGAAGCGCTGTCCTCGTTGGCGAAGACCATTAAAGCCAACGACAAATGATCTCAGAGCAAACCCATCATGACATATCAAAAGCCAACTACTAAACTACAAACAGCAGTTAATATTGACGAAAGCAAATTTGGCAGTGTACAAATTTACATTATGTAGATATGGGACCACTTTGAGCGCAAGTGGTACTGCAAAAGTTGACTCCATACTTCTCGAATCCACACCCCAATATACCCTCGCCACATGCTCCGCATCTACTGTTACTCTCCTCTTTAGCTTTTTGTACAGCTATTTCACCTCTTTTCTTTCTATTTCCAACTTTTCTAGTCGCCTCTTCTCCTTCTCACGTTCCTTCGCTTTTTGTCTCTTTGCCTTCCTCTTGGCAGCAGCCTTAGAACCTTTATCATCAGTGGAGTCAAATCCGGAGTGATCGGGCTCAATTATTTCGCCCTCTAACGCTGAAGAAGTTGTCGAATCTGCCAAACGCGTTATCTTTGATTCGTATATTTTGGAAGTTGCCGCAACTCTCTCCCACTCGTCCCATTGCGCTGTTCGCCATTCCTCGATTTCACGTCGTGCAGATTCTATAATACTTTTCTCTTCCTTCATTTTGGATACTAAAGTAGCCGCATCACTCCGTGACGACTCCCGTGCAACGATGCGAAGTCTCTTGCGTTCCAATGCCCCAAGGAAATATTGTTTACGTGCCTTCTGTAGACGATCTGATATTTCTTCCTCCTCAATGAGCGTCAAGTTTGCAGTTCTTCTGACAGTCTCTAATATTTGACTAGCTTGATCGTTATCACCGCTAATATATGACGCTTGCCGTGGATTTACACCAGAGAGGCAAGGAAATTCTTCCTGTACCTCGCTCCATTCAGCGTAATCTGCGCTGTTCAATGCGGCATCGTCGTCGTCAATAATGCGGTATAATCCCCCATCATTCAAATTCGAGTCGGGACGACTGCGTAAATCGAATCCACTAGGTAGTCGTCGTTGTTGCTGATCGTTCCTCGGAATGTGCTCAGCGTCCGTTGCCCTACGTCGACTTCGATCATGTCCAAATATGAATAGTCCCCTAAGCGCGATTGCGGCCTCGTTCCTTAAGTGTTGAACACGTTGCTGTTGCTGATCACTATCCGCTACCCCCCTTCTATCCACCTTTACCTTGATGGAATCTCTAAGTGCAAACGCCTCTCTTACAGACATGATTGTCCGTCCGTCGAAACCAACCAATGCTGACACGTGATCGTTGTCACCACCGCCAGAACTGTACACATGCTCTTGTAGATATGTGTCCAAACGAACACAGTCGTCATAGGTTAACGACGCACGTGTTAGTGGATTGACGAATGAACTACGGGATATGACGTAGGCAGCCAGCGCAAGACCATCAAAGTATTGACAACAACATTTTGCTCTATCGCTCCCAGTCAAGGATGAATCACGGCGCTGATCGTCGTTATCAGTCAGCGCGAAGGGTGGGTATGGGAGGTCCGACAATGGCTCAAGCGTGATAGGGCATTCGTCGTCTAGATTCGACCACCAACATTGCATCGTTCTCTACAGTAATCGACAATCTTCGACAATGCACCTGGCGGGAACGATAGCCACACAAAGACATTATGTTGTGACGAGGACCTCATCATGGAGGATTTTGTTCTACAACATACTAATTACAATTTTACAGTATCAAAGTAAGCACCATCACAGCTCGGTTCAATCTACGCCCTCCATATCTTCGTCTCCATCATCGTCATCGTCAGCTCTCACTTCCTCATCAGAATCTTCTCCAATCAAATCTGCAGCCATACCCTCATCATTATCATCTCCTGCAAGCAATTCAGCAGCCATATCTGCATGACCGTCGCGGAGCAGACGCATTAGCAATAGTGCCCGCGCGTCCCCCATCTGCTCAAGAAAAGCACCTCCAATCATCATCTGACCCATACCCATCATCTGGCCCACAATTCCTCGAGTAGTTCGACGCCTTCCTGCATTCTCTCGTCCGTTTCTAGCTTCATCTTCGGTAACTGCACGATGAGATGTAGCTTGAGAGTCAATCGGACGAATCGTAAACTCTCTATTGACAAAAGGTGCTAAGTCGAGCACGTAGGAATCCCCAAGTGTCACACTGTCCTGTGAGGAAAAACCACCGTGGACTAGAATATATCCCCGCGACAGTGTGGTGCATGCAAAGGTAAATCGAGGTTGCGGTAGCGTTCCGAGAGCATGCGGTTTGACAAATTTGTCTGTTGATAAGTCGTAAGCTATGACACCATTTGTCGATGGATTCCCGGATCCTAGAAGAAATAGAGCGGTTTTGTGCGAGACCTTCAGTCCACAGTGACATCGACCCAAGCAAAGCGCCTCCGATGGTGTCAATTTACCCTCCTCGTCGTTCTCCTCGTCGTTGATGTCACTATGCACCCGTCGCCATTTCCACTGGAGGAAGAAGTTCGCGGTCCAGCCGTCTCCCAAACTCAATTCCCACACTTCCGAATTGTCCTCTCCAGTTCTAAGCAAGTCTGATCCGCTTCCTCCGCCGAACAGTAAAAGCCTGTTGCGTCTGTCATCATTAATAACAGAATGACCATGACGACCAGAGGGAATTTTTCCGTCTTGTAATGCAGATCCAATCTCTGACCCAGAATACCAGATCCAATCACGGGTATCCAGTACGGATGTTGAACTTATGGATCCATTTTCGGTCATTCCTCCGATCACCACCAGGTATCTGCCAGAGATCAGCGTGGCAGTGTGATAGGCTCTTGACGGTGTCAAATTTTGAGCCTGTATGTCTTCCCATTGACAAGTGAGTCTACCACCAGGGTACTTTTCATTCAAAGTCAAGAGCCTGAGGTCGCTACACTCATCAGAGTAGCCACCAGAACGGAAACCTCCAAAACGAATAGCCCGTGTAGAGTCAAGGACAGTAAGAGATGCACCGTAAACAAAGTCTCTAGGACCACTTGGAGTTATTCTTGACCATCGGCCTGAACGTAGCACATACACGCCAGGATCATCAGTGAAACCCCCGGTAATGACCACCTTTTCCTCCTTCCCCTCGCTTTCAATTGCGGCAAAGGTACACGCAAGGTGTCCCTCCCTCGATGAAATTAACCCTCCAGCTCGGGGTGGATTGATAAGCTTATGCCACCGAACAGCGGGCAAATGACGCTCGTAAGCTCGAATAATATACTCCTCTCTAGGTACTTCGTAGATATCATCGTAGATGTCATCGATGTCAGATTCAAAAATCACACCGTCGTTATCCAACAAGTTGCGCCAGAAAGATCGCGAGTGTCCTAACCCTACGTGAAACTGTTTGTTTGTGGAGAGAAAATTCAACAGGTCAGGTGCATCAAGGTATGACGACACGTCTCGCCATACGTCCTTGGGTGATGCCAATAGCAGGGACATGGTTGTAGAGGCGTTTAATCCGCGACGAAGGCAAAAAAAATGAAGATGAATGAGTCGAATGTGGGGGCGGGAAACCGCCGCGAATCGTGTGTTTTTCTTCACCATGGCTGACACGATGATGCCGAAGTATTTGTATATACGGGTGTTGGAGAAGGAGCTGTCGTTCCACAAGATGTTGTACGTGTCCAGATCGATACACTAGTGTTGGCTATACCAGAATATGCATTTGCACACAGAAATGAGTTAGAGGAAGTCGAGCTTCACAACAATATTTTTGGAATTGGTCAGTACGCATTCCTATATTGCACAGCGTTGAAGGAAGTTCTTACGTCTGACAGAGTAGTCGAGAAGATTGGTCAATTGGTATTCTATGGTTGCAGCCTCACTAAATTCAGAAATCCGCTTCTCGTCACCACAGTCCCTCACGGCATGCTCTACTGTTGTCGATGCATGTTTTCCCTGGAGTTGTCAGAAAATGACTGTCACGTGGAACGTCTAGCTTTCGGCTATAGCTATTCATTAAGAAATATTGCCCTCACATTCAACACCATCATTGCATATAATGTTTTCTTTCTGTGCTATGACCTATTACACATTTTCGGCACAGAGGAGGCAATTGTGAATGCAGTCAAGAGCCGATTTTATGAGCTTCCATTTCATGGTATGTGTACTACTATCTTACTACAATCATGTGACTTTGGATATGATCCGCAATGCAATCACTATTGATGAAAATGGCCCTGGTCTTCAGCAGGATTGTCTCGGAATGACTCCCCTTCATATTTTGGCTTGCTCGACTGCCCAGTGTCTTGATCTGTATCAACTCATGGTCGACTATTACCCTGAAAACTTGATTGTAGAAGACTCGTGGGGGGCTATACCACTTCTGTATGCCCTATGGGGGACGCACCACGTGGGATTGTTCAATTTCTTGTCCGTAGTTATCAATCTCTCTATCCAAGTCATGAATTCAATTGGACTGCCGTGGTAACGACTTTAGGACAAGCAAATGCATCAGTGTCTACAATTAAAAATCTGCTAGATAGTCAACAAACTTTGTCCCCAGAATACAGTATTGATTGGAATCAGGTTCTTGTGTTGATTCGTACATCACTGACTGGGCCTCAGCATCTCCTGCAACATACTGTTTCCTCACCAGATGCAGCATTTCAACTTGTGTAAATGCAATCGGTGTAAAACATTTTTGATAGGCCATGGCAGATGATTGGAAGGGCAATTGTGACGATGATTTCAATTGGCAAGAATGGCGTGCTGAAACTACCACAAAACTCAGTATTATGAAAGTGAGTATCAGAAATTGAAAGAATCAACATCATTGCTGGAACTTGCGTTTTGGAAGTTAGAGATGGATGATAGCAAGGAAGACAGCAAGAGGCTTCAGCATCGCATCAGTTGCAGTGCCGATCATGTGATCGAAAATGTGTTGCCGTATCTTCGGCCTCCTGATTTTGTACGTACCTTTGTGCATGCCTACATTGAGGAGGATGATGACGATGATGATGATGATGATGATGACGATATTGAGGAAGAAGGCTTTGATGATAACCATGATAATGATAACAATGACGATATTGAGGATGTCGATGTTGAAGTGGAGAACGATATTGATGATGATTAGAGGAGCTCGGGCTGAGATCAATACGTTTATGTTTCATGAAATAGATAAATTAGTTTACAGAGTGGACGCACTATTTTAGATCTGTTATGTTGCTCTTTCGCTCTATCATGCTTCTGTCGAATCAGCCTAACTCCGAAAATTATGCCCAAAATATTCTTCTCCGTCGTCATCACCTCTACCGTTGCCGGCTACAATCATTCAACGCACAGTGCATATAACTCGACACGGCATCACTACACGAATAGCCTTCGTTAGAACCACCCGTTATTGAGCACATTTTGAAAAGTCTGTATGATTCCTGACAATCCAACTGAGAAGGTCGACGATGACCCCTGGTGTATGAAGCTATGGTGAGGCCACGAGAATGACGTTGGGACTGCGGCGACGACGTAAGTATTGGTGATAGTTTACTATGCATTTTGCGTTTATTATATTGCTGGGTGCTGATAATTGTTTTCTTTACACGTGAGTAGATAGTGAATGAACTGCCGTGATCATGGGACTTTCTCCGACAACGGCTGTCCGCAACTCTTGTCGTCGATGGATGGAAGGTGACCACACGACCGTTACTATTGACGAAGATGCGTTGAATACGTTTGCATGTGAAATTGCAAATTCGATCATGGTCTCGGAATCAACGACGACGGGAAAGCATGATAATAAAGAGGAGGAACGATCGATAAATGTGACAGAGTGGGATGCTGATGGTTGGCATTATTCTGGAACCAAGTATCTTGGAACTGAATCAATGAGGATGGAACGAGTCGCAATGTATGTACTTTCACTTGATGCGATGAATTTTTGCTTCTGGCCCGTCGAAGAGTCGAACGATGATGGAATCACCATGACAAAGAATGGTCTGGAGTATGAACATCTTGCGATGGCACTACGAAATATTGCGGAAGTGGACGATGAGGTTGGACCGTTCGAGGTGGATGATATGTTTGACGCTACTGGGACATCATTCACGCTGAGTCCTGTAAATCTATCGACCATGACACCCACCAAGTTGTGTTCGCTATTGCAGCCTCATTTTCCTTCACCTACTGCTCCTGATTCCTCGCACGAAGTGACCGTGTACAATCTACCTAATGTTGACGTTCGATGTAAGTTACTGAATGAACTTGGTAGGGGTCTGCTAAAACATCATGACGGTTCGGCACTGCGCATGATATCCAAGGCGAACGGTAGTGCTGACGCATTAGTGACGATCATATTAGAAACATTCCCAGGCTTTCGTGACTTCGTCGACACAGCCAACCCAGAGTGTGATTGGGAAACAGCAACGGATGATTCACCGTCAGCCATACACTTCTACAAACGAGCGCAAATTGCAGTTGCAGATCTATGGGCAGCGTTGGGTCGACGACAGTGCCATCACAATCGGAACGAAAGCAATACTACTTTGTCGACTGCGGAAATATGTCAATTTTACGACATTAGACTTCTCACAACATTCCCAGATTATCGCGTGCCCCAAATTTTGCGACATGTAAATGTGCTTAAATACAATTCATCGTTGGAGAAAAAGGTTGACAATCAAGTGACAATAGAAAAGGGTAGCATTGACGAGACGTCGATACGGGCTGGGACTGTTTTAGCTGTAGAAAAGATTGTACATAGAGTGAAGGAGGAGGTACTTTCGAATGCTAAGGTGGACAACTGCAGCAAGATTGTAGATGACATTTCAGCAGTGACTATTGACTGGTACCTATGGCAACGTGGGGAAAAGCTAGATCGAGCAAACCTGCTCGGACCCCATCATCGAGTTGTAACAACGTTTTATTGATTAAGCCATTAGTTTGTGACTCTACTAAGTGAATAAAAGTCTATGTTTTAGTAGCGGTATTGAGTAAGATATAGGACATGCCCCCTCCTCCCGCACATGAGCACCTATCCCAGTTGATCTACTCCCTTGCACCTTTAATTTGTGTGCTTCGCTCGCGGCCGTCTTTTGCAGGATCCCCAAGGCACGAATTTCTCCTCTGACAATATACCAGGCATTCCATTCTCTGCTTCCGACAGCATCTGGTTCCTTACCATCAACTTTTGAATACCGACCCAAAGCAACGTTGCATAGTCGAACGACGCACATCATGGTTCTGTATTCCAGAATGTCATCTTGTCTTTCTAGCCTAAAACGAGTCTTGGACACTAGTGCATCTCTTAAATGTCCAATGGCATCTCCACCAAGATCATCCGGGATGAGACTGAGCAATCGACAAGTGGATATGACACTCTCGGCATTTAATCCCACCAATGCCTTTGAATCGTTCTTCCTCCCACCGTCATTATTTGGTAACTGAATATTGGCTTGTACAGGACGAGCAGTTGGAGAAGTTGGAGGGACACGTACAATCCATGCGTCGCGATAATTGGCAATCAGATAAAGATGCTGCAACTTTAGCAATTTGAGTTCTTCATCCTTCGAGCCCGACATCGACTCGATGCTCAAATTAATGCATTCTTCGTAGCCGTCGTCGAACATAAGATAACGGAGTAATTCTTTATACTGTACAGCCAATGCCTCGAATGCCGATGTACGACTCGTTGTCGCCTGGGAATCATTGTTGACTTCGTCGGATAGCACTGGACCAAGAATCTTACCATGAGAATGTAGGTCCAGCAAGTCGAAGGGAAGGAGTGAGTATTGCCGACCCAAACCGATATCTCCAAGTATTCGATGAAACACCGCGAGACTGACTTCGGTTGATGAGGATCCATCTCCATTTATATATCCATACTTGGCGAACAGGTGTCCATCGGTGTACTTTCCATACGATACTATTATCGAATGACCAGCGGGGATGTTTCTTTTTAGTGGAGCGTGTACAACATATGACGATGTATTTGAGTCATAACTCCATTCGGCATTCGGATTTGGGTGAGAGTTGTATTGATCTAAGAGAGGGCACATGGCACGGAATTTGAATCCATCATCATCATAATCTTCCACCAAGCTACCAAAGTTGCTAGTTTCATACAACCTCATTTCGTCGAAGAGCGTAGTTCTCAAACCCATTTCCAAGTTATTGCCCCATGATACACCGCCGTCGTTTGTTTGTGCCGACACTCCAAATGCTCGGCTTAACACGTTTACTCGCATATTAAGATATTCTAGGAATGAAACATTCGCTTCAAAGTCGGCCGAGATCAGTTTGAGGCCATTGTACTCTGAATCAATCATCATACGATAATGACGTATTAAATCATTCGTCACGGTGTACCGTGGAAATAAGGAATCTATTATGTACGTTGGCCAGTAACATGGATGATCATGTGGATGAGATGATGATACCATGGACCTATCAGAAACTGTCGGTAGAATGTACAAGTATCGTGAAAGTTCGTTTGACCTTTGGTTGTGATACTGACTTAAATCAGTCCACTTCTGTGATGATATGTTGCAAATATCTTCTCCGTCGTGGCTGATACATTTAGCATCATTGTGGTCAGCATGATTAGATGATCCCTCTATTATCACCCGAGAACCATGTAAGAGACGTAGTAAATGAACAGCGAGGAACGCCCCAGAGTCCAAGGGATTCCGTGTATTCGTATGACCGACGACCATCTTTGATTGTTCCCGTACAGTTGAATCATGATGTGTACCGTCATGGACATCATTAGGATGCTGACTAAATCCAAGAAATTGCTGCTGGATATATTCATCACGCAATGCATCCAAGTCCCATATTTGAAGTGATCGAGGAAGTCTCATGATCAATTCTCCAGCTGGTATACCTTCGTCGTCAATATTCGAAGGAGATACATGTGCGATAGACATGAATCGAGAAATAATCCTTCGCCACTTATGATTATCAACTGCTGTGTTTGCAAATGCCACACGCTGGGTCCTATGTTGTGGCTCTGCTAATAGTTTTGGATGGCAAAATCCTGCTGCGTTGGCCGTATTAGAATCTGTATGCCGATAATTGCATACAAAGTTGGCGAGAAAATCCAATGTTCGATTATTGTCACGTAGTACATCATCTATTGGATATCCCGCTCCATCGATTAATGGGATGCGAGGTATATCATTGACAATACTTTCATTAGCATTGTCATTTTCATTTGTCCTTGATAATAAATACATGTAGTAAAGCACTGCCCCGATCATAACGAAGCCTGCAGTTCGCGTACCATACAATCGTAATCGATAATGAGTATTACGTAACACCGCTACGCGAAGGATGTCTTCCTCGTCCATCTCCTCCTCCTTTACGGAATGAGATTTAACCAATTTTCGATTAGCATTGCGAGGAGCACCACCATCGTTGGTGGCTGCTTTGATGCGTTTGTCACTCTTTGCCATAGTGTGTGTATTGTTGTGTCACCAATAGTCACCAATGAATTCAACTTATTCGCGAAATCAAAGGAGTACGGTGCGATATAAAAAGATAGCGGACACCCTCAACACACGGTCCGATGGATTTTGCCGCCTCACGATGTAAGGGAACCAGCTCTCCCCAACAATAAGGTGGACCTGACACCATCTATCATCACTTATCGCATCGTCGAACATTTTCTATCTCTCTTGACAATTTTTACGAGGCGACGCTCCTATTATTAGAAGTTATTCGGTGGCGCTGCGGTACTCCTTCCTCTCATCATCATGGCAAAAAAGAAGGTCCTCTTAATGGGTAAAGCCCATTCCGGCAAGACATCAATGCGTTCTATCATCTTTGCCAACTACCTAGCACGTGATACCATGCGTCTATCCCCCACTCTGGACGTGGAGCATCATCATGTCCGATTTTTAGGCGATCTCGTACTGAACCTATGGGACTGTGGAGGACAGGATGCCTTCTACGAAAGCTACTTTGAACGTGACCGAGAGACGATATTCCGTAGTGTTGAATTGTTAATATATGTATTTGATATTGAAAGTGATTGTCCGGAGAAAGACTTTGATCACTTTGCTGGTGTATTAGAGGCCATGGAAGAAAATTCACCCGATGCACGCATATTCGTGCTCGTGCATAAGATGGACCTTGTAGCCGAGGAGGAACGTGAATTGATATTGGAAGATAGGAAACGTTTAATTGAAGAAAGTTGCTTGGGTGTTGGCGTTCAACACTTTCAATGCTTTGGCACCAGTATATGGGATGAGACATTGTACAAGGCATGGAGTGAAATTGTTACTAATTTGATCCCGAATATTGGTGTACTTGAAAGCCATCTATCGGACTTTTGTGAAATTTGTGATGCAGATGAGGTAGTACTGTTTGAGAGAGCAACCTTCCTTGTTATTAGTCATGCACAGGCAAAGAAAGATGGTATTGTTGACGATGGTGAACGTTCAACGCGTCGGGGAGTTCATATAACGAATGCGAATACAAACTCCCACGATGGGGACGTCAACGAGGATAGTATTGTCGAGAGTAGGGGAGGGGGGAGTGGGGGGGAGATTGAGAAAGATGCGGCCGCTGTGGACAACGACGCTATTATTTCGGTATCCGCTGACAACATAACAAACAACACTCATCATCCACCATTAGCCACTGCTGCCAAGTCAGTCAAACGAATTACAAACATTGGACCACCGGCCTCTTCCGCTTTAACTCCGCAATTTGACGCCCACCGCTTCGAAAAGATCTCAAATATTGTAAAGCAATTCAAATTATCATGTGGTAAATCCCAGAGTCAATTTCAGGGCATGGATGTATGCAATTCGAAATTTACGGCATTCATTGATGCATTTACAGCCAATACCTACATTATGGTCATCGTGAGTCATCCAGCTGGAGGACAGGATGATTGGGGACGTGAAACTCGCAAGGCAGCGACGTTGATGAATATCCAAACGGCACGAAGTCATTTTGAACAATTTATCCCGAGAAGTTGATTTTGAGGCTAGGAAGTCAGAATATTAGTGATTTAATAATGTGTATTTTGTTTATATGTTAGCTGTCTTCAATTTGCAATCCCTTATTTTCCAATGTCCCACGTGCCGCCTGTTGACTAGTTTCGAGATTAAATCGTAATGTACTAAAATCATCTGGACTTAAACTGTCATCGGTGTAATATCCCTGATCAGCCTCATCTTCCATAATACTTTTCATTTCTACATCAAAGATAACATTCCCTCCACGTAATTCTACCATTCGATCGATTAAACGATTTAATTTCCATCGTCCATACGGACCTACGGGAATTGGTCCAAGTCCACTTGTGGTGTATCCTAACTTTGGTGGTATGATAACGCGACGTTTACCCCCTACTCTCATGGTATGTAATGCCTCATCTAATCCAGGGACTGTCCGACCATTGCCATGTTTGATAAGGTATCCTTTATCAGAATCAAATTCATCAAGTTCGAAGGATTGTCCTTTGGCATCTGGTAGCTTTACGTATGCCTTGTATGCAATAGAAACAAAGTTGCCATATTTAGGCGCTGAGCCTGAGCCCTCGGCTATATCAATGTATTGTAACCCTGACTTTGTTTTGAACACAGTGACAGATTGACCTTCAGTTGCGACGTTGGTGGATGTTGGTGGGGCTGTTGATTGGGGGATTTGCACTACTCCCTCGATGTCAGCGTAAGATGCGGTGGGGTTCGATAGTAGTACAGCATATGCAGCCAAGGCAGCAGTAGTTTGACATGCGTGTTTGATGGCACTTCTTCTACTACTATAAGAAGAAAATGATGAGTTTTCAACATCCTCATTCGAGCTGAATTCATCTAATCGCGAATGCAGTCTTCTCGACAATGAACAGACGGATGCTCTAGACGAAGAGTGTATCGTGAAGCCCGACGCAGCCGGGAGTATTAGTGCAACCAGAGCGGAGGTAGCGGCAAGGTTCATCATGTGGGCTCTCGGCGGGAAAACTAAGGAATTGGCGGGTCACTTCTTTCACACCCCCGTTCTCATTCTCTACGACGACTGGTTGGTGTGGGGCCCAACGTGGTGGTCAACAACAGAGGCTCAACAAGGCGCTATATCAGTCGTTTGTGACGCTGTCCGTCCTTGGCTTCAATATTTTTTTAATCGGGGGGAACGAGTGGTAAGGCTGAACTGTGCGTGACCTCTGAGGCTTGGTTCGCTTGATTCATGACTGTCATGTTCATGTTTTCTGTCGATCTATTCCCAACCAAAGCACAAAACAATCGTGTGGATACTATTTGTTGTGCATCCGCAGGGCACTTACTTTGGGTCCGTGTAGGTCTTTTTATCGTTACTAATTTTCCATACCATTTGTTTTGCATTAAGAGTATACAATCATGATAGTTGTGTTTGTTGTCGACACATCTCCCAGTATGGGACAACCCTCAAGCACTGACTGTAATAGCTCTCCTGCAAGGGGAATATCAAGACTTGATGTTGCGAAAATGTCAATCGAACATTTGGCTCGTAGTATGGACAAGCGTATCATGGAAAACAATCGATCATTTCTATTTGCTTCAGCACAGGCAGCTTCGATGACAGCTGCACAACAACAACGAATAGACGTTGGACGGTTAGAGGAATTTGACGAGTTTCTATTACTTAGTACCAGCTTACAGGTGGACTCGTCATCACCTCCACCATCATGTGATCCAGACGGCAAATCCGAATATGGCATACATTCAACTTCACCTCCCAAGATACACTCAACTTCTCGTGCAATAGATGCACACGTGTCATGTGGTGCCGAAGGACGCTTATTAGTAGGATCTGTGGAGGATGATAGAAGTTCATCGAAGATAGTGGACAGTAACATTCATTCTCCCTCAGGAATAATAATGCCACATCCGCCAGACCGAAGTCATTTTGAGCGTGAACTCAAGAGGTTAAGATCGGCAGCAATCCCACCAGTCGATGCTGATTCCGGAAACATTAAGTTTCCAGATTGGGCTGGTGGCGCCAATGGACTCAATACTGCCCTCTCCCATGGACTAGGTATGCTATCACGGTACCGACTTACTCGTGGGAGATTCGTCGAGAATTTTGGGAAGGGACGTCTGCCGTGGAATGAACATCAGATGACAAGATTGATCAAAACTAGTACCGCTGGAGGTAATGAAAGCAATCATTCTAGCAAATATGATTCACCTTTGCAGCCAGCATGTCTTGTATTACTCACAGATGGTGAATGCTTAACTTTGCGTCCAGCTATGGGAGGCGGAGATCTTACTTTGAGATTTGGAAACGTGCCTCTCAGAGAATTCTATCGAGAGCGTGAGTATTTTGCATTATATGTTGTGTTGTATTCTTATTGCTCTGTTGCATATTTTTGACATTCAATCCACTATTCCGCACTGTCTTCCACGCCAGCATTTCGCTGGGATCAGCGTATCTTCATCTTACATGTAGGCGATGCATCCACTCCGCCATTACACAAATCTTTGAAAGCATTATGCGAAGTTACTGGTGGGTCTTACGTTCAAATCAATCCTACAGTGTCCTCTATCTCGATGATCTTCAATCGAATATTTCCTCCTAAGCCCAGACCAAGTAGTATGGCCGATCCTTTGCGATTGCCATCCATGTCGACACCACAAGCCAAGCTTGATGAAGCACCAATACAGACGGTTGCATCAAGCGTCTTTGTCAATGGTGGACCAGTGTGCTCCTTCCAATGTATGGAAGGTGAAAGACTAAACAAGCCTACAATACACAGAGCTATGCTCTTATTTGCTGGAGTGTGTGAGCATCCACGTTGGATACTACAAGCAGAATCATCACCTTCAACTCTACTACATGCTAAATCCGTCCAGAGTCCAATTTGGTGCATTCCAGAATCTCATTTTCCATCGAAAAAGCTCGATGTATTGCCTCCTCGGCCATCCCAGCCGATTCTTAGTTACAGTAGAAACTATCAGGAACCTGATTCGCTTGTATTTGATCCATACTTTGTGATAAAAGCTTTGCATCACTTAGAAAAGATGCAACTTTCGATTCATCAGCTGATTCTTGATGCGGGAGAGAATCCACCACCATTGATTAATCGCATGCTTCAGAGAGATGTTTACATATGTGAGTGGTTAGGAGGAACCTTAAAAAAATGTTCAAACGAAGCATTCGATCAATCGCATGCCCCGAAGACAGTGGGAGGACGAGAATATTTTCCTGTATGCGTTCGAGGAGCGGGTAGACTGACTACTTCTGGAGAAGGAGGAGATGCTATTCTTAACATTGGTATCCTTCACGTTCCAGACAAGCGGCTAGCGCTGAAAGATTTTGTCGACAGTCCTTCTCAGCTATCCGACAAGCTCTCGACTCTATCTTTACTTCCACCCGATGCTCATATATTAATCCCGTTGCTCATCAAGCTTGCTGAGGTGGAAATCCGAGTATTGAAGAAGAAAGAAGGAAAAGTAGAGGTGCCTAAATCTGGGGCATTAGCAGGTCTGATCAAGAGGAAGAATACTACTTGTGCAGCTGCAAGAGCTATTCCCATGGATGACGAATGGAAAGTAGAATTACGTGCATACCTGTTTAGACTGCCTCATTACTACTTGCCAGCAATTCGTCAAGTGCTTTCTCCACTACTTCCTCCAAATATGCTGCCTTTGATCAGCTTTGACGGCCATGAGTCACTTCCTTGTTACAGTCCTACGTGTTTGATCAAGATTCAAAATGGAGAGAAGGCTGCACTGGATGGAAACGACTTGCTTAGGAGCATGGAACAGCGAATGCATACCCATCGGTCAGCTATTCGTGAACAATTACCAATTGAACAGAATACAGCCAAGCCGAAGAAAGGATCACATCAAGGTGTAAGCACAGTCTTGTTTAGGTATGGCCATTTCGACCCTCGTTTGCCAGAGCACCGGTATTTGAATTCATTGAGGGCTCTCCCACCGCCCAAGGACGATCGACCGCTGACCGCCAAAACAGGTGCTCTTGACCCGATCACTTTGCTTTCTTCATCATGTCTCCTTGCATTCTATGAATCGCGTAGACGTTGGATATTTGGTGGTACAGGTCTGACTACACGAGGTCTACACGTAGAAGGAGTTAACACTGACGGTGTAAACGTACATCACTACAATTCTAATCAAAAGCTAGATGATAATCCACTCCTTACACTGGCCGGTATTGGGGCAGATACAACGAGTTGTACTCCAATTGCACGTATGGGTGATTTCAAGGAACGTCTACATTTTTCTCCAACTGTTTTCGTCGATTATGAAGGACGGGGTGCAGTTGGTACAGCAATAACAACAGCATCAGATGGATCACCTCAGTATTGCGTCGATGATGAGGCAATCCCACTACATTTTTTTGATTCCAACAGTGGAGAATTCTGTGACTCCCCTCAAAATAGATCTCGAGCTCGGCTGGCCGTGAATTTTGGTAATGTAAGTTTATATGTTTATGATTCTTGCTACGCATCAAGGCGGTGTAACTAATCGCCATTTCTTTCACACATTACACAGCCGTTCCATGACAAACGTGGCGGATCTGTTGTCCCAGAAGGATTTGCAAGCCAACGCCCTCCGTTGCATGATATGGATGATGGGCCTAGCACACCTCCCAGGTCGCCTCCTCATTCACCTCCGCATGATGAATTCAAATTGCAATGCGATGGTGAAGCAGAGGCAGCATTTGCTTCACCATCGTCGCCACCAAGAAGTACCCATAATAAGTTGATAACCAACTCAAATCAAGTCTCAAACGGACAAAAACGGGATATCGGACAAGGAAATCAATTGACGCATCCCGAGCCAGTGGCAAAGAGGGCAAAACCTGACCTGAAAGTAAATCCAAGACCGCCATCAGCGACGCCAACATCTAATCGGCCTCCTCCGCCATCGACTCCACCTCCGTCACGCTTGCGAGATCGTCCTCCCTTGGCAAATGCGCGTGATTCAGATGTAAAGACAAAGGCCCCACGGCCTCCTCCTCCACCTCCGAGAAAACAATCATTCTCTGACATACCGCCACCTCCACCTCCAAGAAAACAGTCATTCACAGACATACCAGCACCACTTACATCATCAATATCTGCGCATACAGCAACAACGATCCCATCTCCTCTCAAACTAAAGAACAGCAAGCCACTACCGCCTATTCTTCCAAAGCATCAACGCAACAAAGAAGATTCGGCATCATCCACCTTACAAATCACTCATTCAAATTTAAGAAATGACAATCATGAACAATCCATACTAACTCCTGACACCAAAAGCAAAATCAAACTAAACGAAGGATGCATCAACATGAAAAGGAGGACTTCGCATGACGTGCCACAAATACCTGTAACACCGACGCCTTCATCACCAATCTTAGGTCCTCTCATGCAACAAAACAGCGAAGAATCTGATGCGGACGCATATCTACTCGCTGATGCACCGACCCCGGCTCCTTCTGAACGAAGGAACAGCGGGTCACCTGCCCTTCCTTTAAATGGAGTAGTTTGGCAAACATTACTACGCAAAAATTCACATGAACAGCATGAAATCACAAATCAATGGAATAATCCTGACGAAAAGCCCACACTTGAGCTACCCGAAGGTTGGACGTACGGTTGGTCCAAAAGTCAGAAAAGATGGTACTTCTTCGATACAAGAACAAATAAGAGTGTTTGGGATGTCGAGCACATAAAGGCTAAGGCCGCAAGTTGATCCCTTTCACAGTTGGTTGCTATATTTCATTGCCCATTTCACAACCCACACGAAATAATTATCTCATGGTCAACATTTCCCCATATCTCACAATATGTTGCTACGGCAAATTCTTATAAGTAAGTTCAAAATAATAGTTTATTCCTAAGCAAAATATTAGACTTACGCACGACAGTCAAGGATGCCCCCAATTTGACACAATCAAATTTCCTTTGCGTTGGAACGATTTGAAAAAAGTTATAAATGCCCATTCATATATATGTTGATAACGTTCAGCACTTACCCGACGCACGAACCTTGTGTTTTGTGTAATGAATAATTTACAGCTTCAATACCCCCCCCCC
>Ga0247843_1001431_pt1 | contig 48520 bp, 46 predicted proteins | sample LaCruzMarch2017__FD_192420 | JGI IMG/M metagenome (GOLD analysis project Ga0247843, IMG submission 192420) | Freshwater microbial communities from meromictic Lake La Cruz, Castile-La Mancha, Spain - LaCruzMarch2017_8m | ecosystem: Environmental > Aquatic > Freshwater > Lake | place: Spain...
GTTTTTGCTAATCCAAAACACAGTGGCATCCGTGGGGCTACCCGCCTTAAATTGCTCTATATAACTAATAAGCAAGGTTTTAATATCAGGGATTTTGCAAATTTTTTTTGCGCCCACCACCTACTCTACGCTGTTTTCCTATGGGAATCTCTTCATAGATTTTTTCATTTTTTAGCTCTAAAAGAACTTTATTGAGCGTTCGACGACTCATGCTCAATAGTTTACTGATATACATTTTGCCGCCAAAACCTAATTTCTCAGCCTCAATAGCCGCATATTGGCGTCGGTCTTTCTCTGACAATCTGCTGTAATGCAACTGTATAAAGCGCTCTATCTCGGTATCATAAAAATTTGCCATGTGGCAAAAATAATAATTTTAGAAACGTACACCTTATTTTATTTCTATCCCTAAGAAAGACCGGGAGCGCTTGTTTCCGGCCTTTTTGTTTGTAAACCAACAGAGTAGAAAGTTGCAACAGATTGGTTTTCAACAGAAAATACCACTATGAAAAGCTACTCTTCTCTCTTTTTGGTCTTGGTTTACTTGATTGCTTTCCAGGCATTTGGTAAGGCTACCCTGAGCCATCAAATGCGTACAACGGCGGAGACTTTTCTCGCAACGCTTACTGCCGAACAGAAAGTCACTGCCAATCTGCCTTTTGATTCTGAATGGCGATATGATTGGAATTACACCCCTCGTCAACGCAAAGGATTACCGCTTAAACAAATGAGCGATGCCCAACGCAAAGCCGCGATGAGCCTCGTCAAAACAGCCCTCAGTAACAAAGGCATGGAAAAAACCGAGGCAATTATTGGCCTTGAATATGTGCTGCGCCAAGTGGAAAAACGCCCTGAAAACGATACCTACCGCGACCCAGAAAACTACGCTTTTGCCGTTTTTGGAACGCCAGATGCCAAACAGCCTTGGGCTTGGAGCATGGAGGGTCATCATCTTTCTCTGCATTTCACCTTGGTGGACGGAAAAGTAGAGTTTTTACCTAGTTTTTTTGGAAGCAATCCGGGAATTGTATTGCCTGGATTTATTCAGGAAGGCAAACAGGTTTTGAAAGATGAAGCAGATGCGGCTTTCCAATTGTTAAATTCGTTTGACGAACAACAAATCACAAAAGTGCTGATCTCCGACAAAGCCCCAAGCGATATGGTCACTACCAACAAGCGCAGCGTTGACCTTGAAAAACGCGAAGGTTTGGCGCTGCGTGACATGAAACCCACTCAGCAAGAAATGTTCAAAGGGTTGATTAATACGTATTTGAACCGCTATCACGTTACCCTCAAAGACCAAGAACTAAGTAAAATCAGCAAAGCCGATTTAAACGAAATTTGCTTTGTTTGGATGGGCAACAAGGAACCGACGATTGGGGCAGGAAAGGGCCACTATTACCGGATTCATGGCCCTACCCTACTGATTGAATATGACAACACGCAAAATAACGGCAACCACGTTCACTCCGTAGTGCGCGACCTTACCAACGATTGGGGTGAAGATTTGTTAAAAATGCACTACGAAGCTTCTCACAAAAAATAAGCTATTTCATACTCACTGCCGCTTGTTTCAACGCCGTATGAGCACAATCATAGCTTTTTATATCGTGTGATACATTTTTGAAGTTATGAGCCGCATCAATATTCGCAAAACTCGCATTTTGGTTGTTACGGATACAGATGCGGCTTTCTGTTTTTACTTGTCCGTTTTCGAGACTTTTCTCATCTACAATGCCATCGTAAATGATATGAGGCACTTTTTTCCCAAAGCGTAGTTTATACCGAAACAATTGACCCATGCGGCCTTTGCCCTGATAACGTACGCGATCGCGCTGATAAAGATTGTCATGAATGTAAATACCTGTTGGATAAGGGTAATAGTCTTTGTCTTTGATGCGATTTTCAGTCATAAAGTAGCTGATAATGCTTGTGCCTATACTATTGTTACTTATGATTTTGTTGTTAAAAATCTCTACATGATTCGTCGCCAGAATCATCACACCCGTTCCTTGCGGCACATTGGCAACGATGTTACCCTTAGGTGCAAAATTGGGGAAGTTGTTGTGGTGAATGTTGTTATTATAAACGCGTACATTTCCGCCTTTTTTTTGTACTAAATCAGGCAAGTCAAACACCAAAACTCCGCCTGTATTCTCAGTAGATTCGTTATCGTACACATCCGCCATCACTGAATTTTCAATTTCAATTCCCGCTACATTGTGATAAGCTCTGGAATTGCGCACAATAATATTTTTGGATTGCCCTACGTAAATCCCTGCATCTGATGCTCCAATCGCTGCACAGCCTTCAATCAATACGTTATTGCACATGACAGGATACAATCCGTAAGCGCCATTGGTGGCTTTAGGCTCACCTGTCCATTCGGCTTTCACGTTCCGGAAGGTAATTCCGTTGACGTTCATCGTTTTGATAGCATCGCCTTTGGCGTCCTGAACAGTGAGATTTTCAAGAATTATATTTTCTGCATTGCTAACTCGCAATCCTTCCGCTCCATCGGTTTGTCCTTTAAAACTCAAAATAGTCTTGTCCATGCCCGCTCCGCGAAGGGTAATGTTTTTTTTACCTTCCAGCGAAAGGCTTCCCAAAATAGAAAACGTACCTGCATCAATCGTAATAGTGGCACCATCTTCCGCCATAATAAGCTGACGTTGAAGCTTTTTCTGAACATCGGCTTGGGCAAAGGCAATCAAAGAAGTTACTGTCAATAAAAAAGCAAATAGAAATCTCATAGTTTTTAGGGGTTGTAGGAAAGACGAAATTACAAAAAAATAGAATCTTGACAGCAATACTCTAATTTTGTAGAAAAGTACCAAAAAAATTTGGAATCAGAACTGTAAACTGTCAACCCACAAATGTCATCAGCTCACAAGAATTTAAGCGTATTTATTACAGAAGGCTTGCCTGATATCAGTACCAAAAAATTTGTAATCGTAGTGGCCGAATGGAATGCAGAAGTAACTGAAGCATTGTACGAAAGGGCCAACAAAACCTTGCTCGAACACGGTGCAAAACCCGAAAATGTGTTGCGGGTCAGTGTTCCTGGAAGTTTTGAACTAAGTTTTGGTTCTCAAGTCTATGCCCAAAAACCCGATGTTGATGCCGTTATTGCCATTGGTTGCGTCATTCAGGGAGAAACAAAACACAACGACTACATCAATCACGCGGTAGCTCATGGCCTTACCGACGTAGCCCTGAAATACAATAAACCCGTCATTTTCGGTGTTTTAACGCCCAATACCCTGCAACAGGCCCTCGACCGCGCGGGAGGAATTCACGGCAACAAAGGGGACGAAGCCGCCATCACAGCCATTAAAATGTTGGGACTCCAATAAAAATAAATTCCTATATCAATAAAGAAATAATTTCCAATTCCCCCTCTCCAAATGGAGAGGGGGGCAGGGGGTGAGGTTATGAAAACAGTCATCATCAAATACAACGCAGGTAACGTACAGTCAGTTATGTACGCGCTTGACCGAATAGGTGCCACTTACGAATGGACCGACGACCCCGATACTATTCGCGCTGCCGATAAAGTAATCTTTCCGGGTGTTGGCGAAGCCAGTACAGCCATGGCGTATTTGCGCGAACGCGAGTTGGACAAACTTATTCCCTCGCTTCGTCAGCCTGTCTTGGGAACCTGCGTAGGAATGCAACTCATGTGCCGTTATTCCGAAGAAAATGACACGACCTGCATGGGAATTTTCGACGTAGATGTTTTACGCTTTCCGCGAACCAACAGCTTTAAAGTGCCCCAAACGGGCTGGAATGACATTTATGACCTCAACAATCCGTTGTGCAAAGGATTGAATGAACACGACTACGTGTACTACAATCACGGTTATTATTCCCCGCTTTGCGACCAAACCGCCGCCAAAACCGATTACATTATCGAATACTCGGCCATGCTGCAAAAAGACAACTTTTTTGCAGCCCAATTTCACTCCGAAATCAGTGGGAATGTAGGTCAAAAGATTTTTGAAAACTTTCTTAGCCTATAAACTATACCTTAACACCACTACTCTTGAAACGCCTTTTTCTTCTGTTTTTAGCAGGGCTTTGGCCTTTTTTCTCGCAGGCACAACATGAACATTATCCGCACCTTACCCTTTGGTCACGGATGCAAATTGTCAAAGAACCCAATCCCCGCTGGAATTTGGTAGGGACGTTTTTTTGGAGGCGTCAGAATAATTACCAAGAAAATCGCTCTAACCCAACCATTAACCCATTAATGATTGGGGGACAAACGTTGATTACGCACCGAAATACGCAAAATACCGTATGGGTACACATTGCTCAAATCAGTTACATGGTTTCCAATCAGCTGTTGGGAAAACCAGACGATTACAATGCTCCCATCGGAAAGGAGATTCGTTATGCAGGCGGAGTAGAGTTCAATCAGGAAGTGAATGAGAAACTCACGCTTCGCCAACGGTTTTTGCAGGAATTGCGTTTTTTCAAAGCCAACGATTTTCACCCCGTTGGGCGCATACGCGGACGGGCTACTATTCGTTATCAATTAAAGCCCTTTGTAAGTATCAATGGGGTCACCGAACTGCTTTTCCATGACCCACCCGTTTTAAGCGGACAAAAACCGATTCGTTTTCACCAATTTTGGCTCGGCGGAAGTTTGATATGGAGTTTAGGCGAACGAGTCAATCTTGAAACGGGTTATACGTTTATTCATGGTCGTCGCTCCACAGTTATCGAATTTGACGAACAAAATGTACTGAATCTTCATTTATCCATCGAAATCTAATGCGTACGCTTCTTTTATTTCTGATGTTATTCTCTTGGTTTAAACCCAACGCTCAAACCAACAGCAGAGCTTATAAAGTAATGCTGGAAGGTATGTACAAGCATACTGTGCCCACGGTAAGTTGTAATGAGTTGAAAAAAGAGCAAAATGACGTAGTTCTTTTGGATACCCGCGCCAAACGGGAATACGAAGTAAGTCATTTGCCCGATGCCCGTTGGGTTGGTTGCGATGAATTTGATCTCAAAAAAGTAGAAAACCTTCCCAAAGATACGCCCATCGTAGTGTATTGTACCGTAGGTGTGCGCAGCGAGCGCGTAGGTGAAAAACTGAAAGCCGCAGGCTATAGAAATGTTCGAAATCTATACGGAAGCATTTTTGAATGGGTTAACCAAGACAATCCTATTGTGGACAATCAGGGAAAACCTACCCAAAAAGTACATGCTTATTCGCGTACGTGGGGCATTTGGCTCAACAAAGGTGAGAAAGTGTATGAATAGCGGGAGTGAGAAGTCAGTATAATATTAAAACGAATGACGAATTAAGCTGTTTTATAGTTACTTACAATATAAATGAGCGATATTTTAGGGAAAGAGTATTGGGATGAGCGCTACCGTACGGGTCAAACGGGCTGGGACATTGGTTCTATTTCGCCGCCGTTGAAAGCTTATTTTGATACATTGGCTGATAAAAATTTACGTATTTTAATTCCCGGCGGAGGAAACAGTTACGAGGCTATTTATTTAATTGAGTGTGGGTTTCAGGAGGTAACTGTAGTAGACATTTCAGAAGTTGTGTGTCAACAATTGACCGACAAATACACATCTCAAGGTTTAAAAGTAGTCTGCAATGATTTTTTTGAACACAGTGGCACCTATGATTTGATTGTGGAGCAAACGTTCTTTTGCGCACTCAATCCTTCGCTTCGACTGTCCTATCTTCAGAAAATGAGGAAATTATTAGCCCCTGACGGACGTTTAGCCGGGCTGTTATTTAATCGAGAATTTGCAGGAGGACCGCCTTTTGGAGGCAGTGAAGCGGAATACCGCGCTCTTTTTCAGGAAGCTGATTTCCAAATTACCGTTGATTTGAACCCTAATTCTATTCTTCCGCGCCAAGGAAATGAATTGTTCTTTGTAGCGACAAAAAGATAGACGCCAATCAATTGAGCAGCGTCTATCCATCTTCCTAAACCCTAACTACATTATATTTTTTGTCAATTGTTATTGACTGATTCTCAAAAAGAAACCTACGAATTTTCCAATCATCGAAGCTGCCTGACGAGTTTCCTCCACGCCGTTTTGTGCCTGCTCCGTTACGTTCTTCAAAATGGAGGTTTGTACATTTTTCTTTGGCTGATTGGCAACGCGCTCTGTAACAGCTTTGTGTGTAGCAAATACGTTGTGCGGACGACCAATTGAAAAAGCTGAAGTACTCAACAAACACAGAACGGCGACGAGGATGATAGCTTTCATGACTGTATGAGTTTTTTAAGTGAATTGACGTTTAATTTGTCCTATGGCTGAATGTCTAAACAAAGATATGTGTTTTGTATGGTATTATGCAATACAAAGTACCTTGTTTCTTGTTAAAAAATGTTAAGCGGCCATTTTAAGTGACAAGTGGCAATTGATTTTTTTCGTCTTGAAAAGCTGCCTTTTATCAAATACCCGTTGACGACTTAGTTTCAAGGATATGATGCAAATGTGCTACAAAAGGTTGCATCCTCCCAAATAAAATTGACAAAACCCCTTAAATACGGGGTGAATTGGGTAAAATATCGTGTGAACCGAAAAACGTAGATACGCAAGATGTTGCGGCTCTACGTTTTGAATATGCAGAACGATCCACGTTAACGTGTAAAACGCAATCTTTTCCCTTTCTCAGATTCATCAAATACACCATTGGCATACACCAAATGCCCCGATACGATGGTATGGGTAATGCGCGATTGAAAGGTAGTTCCTTCCAAAGGCGACCAACCGCATTTGAATAAAACCGATTCTTTCGTAACGGTCGTTGATTGGTCTACATCTACCAAAACCAAATCGGCCCAGTAGCCTTCTCGAATGTAGCCACGGCGGTCGATTTGGAACACATCTGCCACCGCATGGCACATTTTTTCTACCACTCGCTCCATGGAAATCTTGCCCTGCTGCACAAATTCCAGCATGATATTCAGCGAATGTTGGACCAATGGTAATCCCGAGGGTGCTTCCCAGTAGCTTTTCGATTTTTCCTCCCATGTATGCGGCGCATGGTCAGTCGCAATGACGTCAATGCGATTGTCGAGCAATGCCTGAAAAATTTGGGCTTTGTGATGAGGAGCTTTAATGGCCGGATTGCATTTGATTTGCGTCCCCAAGCGACGATAATCTTCGGCATCAAACCACAAATGATGCACACAGGCTTCGGCAGTAATCTTTTTCTTTAGCTTTTCGTTGGTCGAAACCTGCGAATTTCCATAGCTCCCTACTTCAAAAAGAGCCGTTTCCTCTCCTGTCGAAATATGAAGTATGTGCAGGCGGGTGCCGTGTTTTTTGGCTAAATCCACCGCCATGGAGGATGATTTATAGCACGCTTCTTCATTACGAATCAGCGCGTGAATGTCATAAGGAACGTTTTCGCCATATTGTTCTTTAAACAACGCGGTACGTTGACGAACGGTAGGTTCATCTTCGCAGTGAGTGGCAATCAGGCAGGGAGCATTGGCAAACAATTTTTCCAAGACTTCAGGCGCATCAACGAGCATATTCCCAGTAGAAGACCCCATAAAAATCTTGATTCCGCACACGTCGGGACAGATGGTTTTCATTACCTCCTCATAATTGTCGTTGGAAGCACCCATAAAAAAAGAGTAATTAGCCAGCGACGTTTGTGAAGCAATCTGATATTTATCTTCTAAAAGCGTTTGGGTCAATGCATTAGGCACCGTATTTGGCATTTCCATAAAAGACGTTACTCCACCTGCTACGGCTGCTTTGGCTTCAGTATAAATCGTAGCTTTGTACGTCAGCCCCGGTTCCCGAAAATGCACTTGGTCGTCAATCACGCCCGGCAACAGGTATTTCCCTTTGGCATCTATTAGTTGGGAGGCCGTCAAGTGCTGCAAATTTGTACCAATTTGTTCGATAATACCGTTCTTTATAAAAACGTCTTTTGAGGCAATTTGCCCTTCATTAACAACCCGGGCATTGAGGATGAGGAGAGTAGACATAATTTATTTTTGGTTGATTCCAACCTTTTTGACTCTTTGATAGACTTTATACGTAACCGATTCATTCCATAAATCAAAGCCAAACTTACCACTGATTCACTAAACAGCCACCTCATGCGTTTATTTTTATTTTTTAGTCTGTTTGCCTTTTCTGCGTATGCTCAACAGCGTTTTACGGTAAGCGGCTATATCCGCGAAAGCGGAAGTCAGGAACAATTGATTGGCGTCAATGTGTATCTGCCCTCTACCACCACGGGAACCACTTCCAATACCTACGGTTTTTATTCCATTACGCTGCCCGCTGCCGATTCAGTAACTTTGGCCTTTTCGTTTGTAGGCTACGGCACCGAAACCCGTACTGTAAAACTGCGCAGTAATCTCGAACTCAACATTCAATTGACCGCTATTGGACGGCAATTGAATGAAGTGGTTATTTCAGGAAAGCACGAGGCGGATAAAGTCAGCCAAACAGCCCAAATGAGTCGAATTGACATACCCGTAGAGCAAATCAAGAAAATACCCGCTTTTTTTGGCGAAAAGGACGTATTGCGGGTGTTACAACTGATGCCAGGTGTACAAAAAGGCTCGGAAGGACAAACGGGTATTTACGTACGCGGCGGCGGGCCTGACCAAAACTTGATTATTCTGGACGATGCCCCCGTTTATAATGTCAGTCATTTATTCGGTTTTTTCTCAGTCTTCAACGGCGATGCTCTCAAAAGTGTTGAATTGACCAAAGGCGGCTTTCCGGCGCGATTTGGAGGTCGGCTTTCGTCGGTCGTAGAGCTAAATATGAAAGAAGGTAACAAAGAAAAACTCCACGGAGAAGGCGGAATTGGACTGATTGCCAGCCGCTTAACGCTGGAAGGCCCTTTAAAGTCACGAAAAGCAAAAACGGCTAAATCTTCTTTCCTTATTTCAGGCCGACGCACCTATTTGGATTTACTGGCTCGACCTATTATTGCCGCTCAAAACAATGGCAATACTTCAGCCGGCTATTTTTTTTACGACCTTAATACCAAACTTAATTATGATTTTGGGCAAAAAAATAAACTGTACGCTAGCGGCTATTTTGGTCAGGACCGTTTTTTCTTTCGAGACAAAGGCTCCTCTTCTACCAGTGAAGGTGGATTAAATTGGGGAAATGCAACAGGCACCCTTCGTTGGAATCACCTCTTCAACGAAAAACTCTTTTCCAATGCTTCTTTGATTTTCAGCAACTATAAATTTCAAATCTACGCCAAAGAAGGCACTACGACCAATAATACTCAAAGCGAATACGAATTGCGTTATACGTCAGGGGTTCGGGATTGGGGGCTGAAATACGACGTTGACTATTTCCCTAACCCAAAACATGCCCTGCGGTTTGGAGTTTCAAGTACCCTGCACCGATTTACTCCGAGTGCGGTAGTTGTTAAGGATACTGATATTGCCCAGTTTACAACAGAGATTGAAGCCATTAACAACGTAGAATCCGGAATCTATGCCGAAGATAACTGGAAACCTACGACCTGGCTTAAAATGAACGTGGGCCTTAGATTCAGTCATTTTAAAGCAGAAAATCACAACTATTTTCGTCCCGAACCCCGTATATCGGCAGCGTTGATGCTTCGCCCTGACCTCTCTTTTAAAGCCTCTTATGCCCGTATGAATCAATACATTCATTTGCTTTCCAATACGGGGATTGGTCTGCCAACGGATTTGTGGGTACCCAGTACGGCCAAAATTGCACCGCAGCAATCGAGTCAGGTAGCGGCGGGCTTTGCCAAAGACTTTGAAAAACAGGGACTTGCCCTAACCGTAGAAGGATATTACAAAACCATGAACAACATCGTCAACTACAAAGAAGGCTCCAGTTTTTTGCTGATTGACGACCCGACTAATGCCGACAAAATTCGTTGGGATGACAACATCACCAGCGGGCGCGGTTGGTCGTACGGAGCCGAAGTATTATTACAGAAAAAAACAGGTAAGCTCTCCGGCTGGATTGGCTATACGCTTTCGTGGACGCAATGGCAATTTGCTGAACTCAATTTTGGTCAAAAGTTTTATCCACGCTACGACCGCCGTCACGATTTATCTGTGGTCGGAATTTACGAATTCAGTCCTCGCATTACGCTTTCGGGTACGTGGGTGTATGGTACGGGAAATGCTCTTACTTTGCCTCAAAGTAATTATACGGCTTATACGCACAATTTGGTACCACGCATTGACTATAATCAAAATCAGCGCACGGTTACCTCTAATCCTTTCAGCAACGGTCGCGGAGTAAATGATTATGGTCCCAAAAACAGTTTTAGGGCTGAACCTTATCACCGTTTTGATTTGAGTCTGCAATTTCACAAACAAAAAAGGCATCACGAACGAACGTGGGAATTGAGTATTTACAATCTGTATAATCGTCGAAATCCCTTTTTCTATAATCTCACGACCCGACCCGTCTATGATGCCGCCGGCAAGTATGTGAAAAGTGAAACGGCACTTCAACGCATTTCCATTTTTCCGATTGTACCAACACTGAGTTATAATTTCAAATTTTAGACTCCATGAAAAATCTCCTCCCAAACTTCTCCTATAGCAATTATTTGTCTCATTTTATGCGTCTGTTAAATTCTTTCAGAATGACAAATACTCTTATAGCAGTCATCTCAATCAGCTGTTTTTCCTGCGAAACATTGGTCAATGATGTTGACCCTGATCTTTTGCCCCGCAGCGACAGCAAATTGGTGGTACATGGCTATTTGTCACCGCAGGATACGGTCATTTCGATTGCCGTCAATTTGAGTACACAACTCATTGGCGGGAGTCTTAATTTAAGTAATAACACGACGGTGTCACTTTCTGACGCAACCGTTACTTTATCCAATCAAGGAAAGAGCATTTCCCTTCCTTTTGATTCAAAAAGCGGCACCTATCGCATAAAAGCTACTGCATTGCCTATCACGGAAGGTAAAACCTACGAATTGAAAGTAGTTAGAAACGGAGAAACCGCTGAATCTTCGTGTACGGTACCCAAAGTTGTAGCTATCCAAAGCATCCGAAAAGATTCGGTGGAGGCAAGGGCTTCTTCTTCCCTAAAAGACTATCTCTATCACATTGTTTGGAAAGACCCGGAAGGTCAGGTAAATTACTACCGCGTAGGGGGATATATTTTTCAAACTCAGCGGGTGCAGACAGGCCCTACTACTTTTGAGAACATGCCCAATATTCAACCGCTGAATTTCCGAGAAAACAATCGTTCAGGCGAGTTTATTACCGATGAACGCACCGATGGACTCTTGTTGGTCTCAATCGCAGGGCGGGCCTACACTTATTATTCTCAAGGACCATCTCCTTTTACCAATCAGTACATTGAATTAATACTGCTTTCCTGCGAAAAAACGTATTACGATTACCACCTTGCCGTACGAAATTTCGACGGGAATAATCCATTTGCCGAGCCGTCTTTGGTTCCATCCAATATTAAGAATGGGCTGGGTTGTTTTGCAGCCTATAATCGAAGTACCTTTGTTTTGAAAAATTGATTCTTTTCGGCAAGGTTGAAAGTGTCGCAGGCGTACTGATAATTAGTCATTAAGCAATGACAATCATATCAGTAAACCAAACCAAAAAATTCCTTTTAGAGTATTTGTATTTCCTCTTTTTCGCACTATATCACACTATATGAAAAAAACTTTACCGGTATTTATTGCAACTTTTTGGCTATCAATTGCTTCTTACGGTCAGACAGATGAGCCGGCTCCGATAACTGCCAAAAATCCGCCCTCCCTTCCGCAGGCTCTTTATGAGTCGGCTACGATTTTATCGCCTCACTTATACAACGGGCCTCGCTACCACATCTACGACAGTCGCTCCAAAGACCATCAATTTTTTCAGAGTGAAGACTGGAGTGATGGGTCTGTCTCTTACGATGGACAATCATTTGAGTCCATTCCGATGCTGTATGATATTGTAAAAGACAAAGTAGTTATTAAATATTTGGGGCGCTCCGGACTGATTCAACTTCAAAGCGAGCGAATCAAAGACTTTTCCTATCTTAATCATCGGTTTATTCGGATTGAAGAAAACAAAGAAGCGGATATCAATCTTTCCACGGGGTTTTATGATCTTCTCTATGATGGAAAAATGCAGGTATTGGCACGGCGTATGAAACAACGGCAGGAACAGATTGAAAACAACAGGGTAAACGTGTATTTTTTAGACAAAACGTTTTTTTACATCAAAAAAGACGGAGTTTACCACCCTATTCATTCCAAAACGGCAGCACTTAACCTGTTTGATGACCAAAAGAAAGCCCTGAAAAAACACCTTCGCGACCAGCGTATCAACTTCCGAAAAGACAAAGAAAAGGCGCTCGTTCAAATGGCTACTAAATACGATCAACTTATCCGCCCATGAAAAACTTCTGCCTACTTTTCCTTCTCTTTTTTGGGCTTATTCATTCGGTCTCATTTGCCCAAACCAAACCCGAAAAACGAATTACCGCCACTTTCAACGATAGCAGTTTTGAGCAGTTTGTAAAAGAAGCAGAAACCCAAACAGGTTGCTTTTTTTATTACGAAGCGTCTTTGTTAGACAGCTTAAAAATCACGCTGCAAGCCAAAGATCAAGCGCTGGTATTTGTGCTTTTGCAGGTTTTTAAAGATACAGAGTTCAAATTTGCGATTGATGACCAACTGCGCGTATTTGTTACTACCGACCAAGCGCTCATTACCCAACTGCCTTCCAATTTATTTGACCTTAACGATAAAGAGGATGCGGACAAAAACACCTACGTAGCCCCTGCGTCTGAAGAACAGGACAAATTGCTGTCAACGGCGGAAAGTAAACTCTACAATATCGGGGCTCAACGACAACGAATCACGGAAGGAAAATCTACCCTTTCGGGATACGTGAGAAACAGCGTAACGGGCGAACCCGTCATCGGCGCTTCGGTTTATATTGAATCTCCTTCCGTTGGGGTTTCCACGGATGCATTGGGCTTTTTTGCATTGACGATTCCGCGCGGCAAACATACCCTGAAAATCAAGAGTATCGGGATGCGAGATACCTATCGGCGCATTGTGCTGTACGGAGATGGAAAACTGGACATTGAAATGCAGGAAAGTGTAACGGCACTGAAAGAAGTCTCCATTACGGCCGGCCGGGATGTCAACATCGCAGGTACCCAAATGGGACAAATGAAACTCAGCATCAAAACCATGAAGCAGGTTCCTACTGCTTTTGGGGAGACTGATTTATTGCGTACGGTCCTTACCCTTCCGGGCGTAAAATCAGCCAGTGAAAGCAGTGTAGGGCTTAACGTTCGTGGTGGTTCAACCGACCAAAACCTGATTCTGTTCAACGATGCCGTTATCTATAATCCCTCGCACCTTTTTGGTTTCTTTTCGGCTTTCAATCCCGACGTAATCAAAGAAGTGGAATTGTATAAAAGTACCATTCCCTCCAAATACGGCGGTCGGTTATCGTCCGTATTGGAAATCAACAGCCGCGATGGCAACAAGAAAAAATTTGTAGGCTCGGGCGGAATTGGTTTACTCACGGGTAGATTCGCGATAGAAGGTCCCATTTTGAAGGAAAAAACCTCTTTTATTTTGGCCGGACGTACAACCTACTCCAATTGGGTTTTCAAAAAACTGGAAAATCCATCCTTTAATAAAAGTAGAGCTTCGTTTTACGACATCAATCTTCAAGTCAACCACGAAGTCAATGAGAAAAACAGCATTACACTCTCGGGCTACGTGAGCAGCGACAATTTTAAACTGTTTGGTGATACTACTTATGCGTATCAAAATCAATTGGGCTCTATCAAATGGAAACACACGTTCAATTCCAAACTTTACGGTGTTTTTGTCGGAACCTACAGTCGCTATCAATACTCCGTTGGAAGCACGCGCGTTCCTACGAGTGCTTTCGATTTGAAATTTGAAATCAATCAAAGTTCGGCCAAAGCAGATTTTACGTATTTCCTGCATCGTCAGCACACCATTGATTTTGGGGTCAGTTCGGTCTATTATAAATTGTTCCCGGGCACCTTACAACCAACCTCTGAAAAATCCCTCCTACGCTCTGACGTTTTGGAAGCGGAGCAAGCCGTAGAAAGTGCAATCTATCTTGAAGATCGTTTTGATGTTAACCCACGGCTTTCAGTAACGGGCGGGCTACGGTTTTCCATGTTCAATTACTTAGGGCTAAAAACTGTATTCAACTATACGCCGGGGTTGCCCATCGAAAAATTGAACACCGAAGGCAACACTAAATATGAGGCCGGGAAAAACATCAAAACGTACCAAGGGCCTGAAGTTCGCCTTTCGGCACGTTATCTTGTCAACAGTACTACCTCACTGAAAGCAAGTTATAACACTACGCGTCAATACATTCACTTATTGACCAATACCATGGTCATGTCGCCGACGGATATCTGGAAATTGAGCGATTCGTACATCAAACCACAGTTGGGAAGTCAATTTGCGGTAGGATTGTATCGGAATTTGAGAGGCAATAAATTGGAACTTTCGGTAGAGGCGTACTACAAAAACATACAGCATTTTCTTGATTATAAGAGCGGCGACTCGCTCATTTTGAATCACCGCATTGAAACTGCCGTCATTTCCACCACCGGCAAAGCCTACGGAATAGAATTAATGGCTAAGAAGTTAACGGGAAAACTTAACGGCTGGGTCAGTTACACGTATGCCCGCACGCTGTTGCGAGCCGACGACCGCACCGCATCGGATGCTCCGAACAAAGGCGAGTATTATCCAAGCAACTATGACAAGCCGCACGATTTTACGTTGGTGAGCAATTATAAGTTTTCGCACCGCTTCAGCCTTTCCTTCAACTTTACCTACAGCAGCGGTCGGCCTTATACGCCCCCCATCGGAAAATACGTACTGGAAGGAGTTCAACGGGTGTATTATGCGGACCGAAATCAATTCCGAATTCCGAACTACTATCGGGTAGATTTGTCCATGAATATAGAAGGGAATCACAAAATCAAGAAATTGGCGCACAGCTCCTGGACCTTTGCAGTCTTTAATTTATTGGGACGCAAAAATCCGTCTTCGGTTTATTTCCGAGCTCAAAACGGCATCGTCAAAGGATACATGCTTTCTATTTTCGGACAGCCCATTCCTACCCTTACTTACAATTTCAGGTTTTAATACCTTACATGTTAATAACTGATATACTGCTCATTACAGTTAACAACAACAACACCGAATATGAAATGGATTTCCATACTAACCCTACTGTTTGTCGGCTTTCTTTTATTGGACGGCTGCGTCCTTCCCTTTTCGCCTCCCGAAGTAGCTTCCGCTGACCGTTTTCTGGTGGTGGACGGTTTTTTGAACACGAACGGAAAAGACAGCAGCCGTATCACGTTGACCTACACCCAAGTAGTCAGCAACAAAAACACCTTTTCGACTGAGTTAAAAGCTCAGATCATTGTGGAAGGCGACAAGGGAAGCACCTTTACCTTTACCGAAATCGGCAAAGGATTGTACCGATTAGCCCCAAGAACGTTTAATGCCGCTGAAAACTACCGAATCAGAATCAAAACCACGGGCAAAAAAGAATATTTGTCCGAGTACGTAGCTCCCAAACAAACGCCTCCCATCGACAGCGTTACGTATAAAATAGCCTCGGACAAAAAATTCGTTCAAATCAACGTCAATACCCACGACGCACTCAACAAAACAAATTTTTACCGTTGGAAATTTGAAGAAACCTGGGAATACAATATGCCGCAGTATTCTCTGTACGAGATAAAAAACAATGCCATTATTGACCGCGTTGAAAACATCAATACCTGCTGGAAAACGGAGACCCCTTCCTCCATTTTGTTGGCTTCTACCATCAAACTCAGTCAGGATGTAATTCGAGATGCACCTATTACCAATATTCCTACTGCCACCAATAAGTTGCTTATCAAGTACAGTATTCTTGTCAAACAGTTTGGACTGACGGAGGAAGGATTTAAGTATTGGTCGGCTTTGGCAAAAACCACCGAAACCACCGGCGGCTTGTTTGACGCTCAACCTTCCCAAGTGACGGGTAATATCAAATGTACTACCAATCCACAGGAACTTGTTTTTGGATTTTTCAACGCCGGAGTTCCTCAGGAAAAACGCGTCTTTCTTTCACTGGGCTTGGGGCTTTATTCTCAATGTGCACCTCTGGATACTCTTTCCATTGGTGATGCTATCAAAGCGCAAAGCTTTCTTCTTTCACAGTACTTGCCTGAGGGCGCACGAGTTCCTGAATACGTAGTCGGTGATCCCGGCTGCGGAGATTGTCGCACAAAAGGTGGAATCACAAAACGGCCGAGCTTTTGGTAATAACTTTTGCTTTCATGAAAAAGAATTTTCTATCCATATACAGTACCGCATTGCTCAAAAAAACGGCGATTGTTGCCCTTCTTTTGAGTCCAATGGTTGGCTTCGGCCAGCAAAGTACCCTTTCGCAGCAACTTGTTCAACACAGCCAACGAGCCGTTCAGGAAAAAGTGTTTGTCCACCTCGATCGACCGCTTTATTTGGTAGGTGAAACCATTTGGTTCAAGACTTTTTGCGTAGACGCCTCCCTGCATCAGCCTCTGACTATGAGCAAGGTGGCTTATTTGGAAGTACTTGACAAAGACCATACGTCCGTTTTGCAAACCAAAATTTCGTTGGAAGATGGCAAAGGTTTTGGCTCCGTTTTCATCCCTCCCTTTCTCCAAAGCGGGCATTATTCGGTGCGGAGTTATACCAATTGGATGAAAAACTTCAGCCCTGATTTTTACTTTGAAACCACCATTACCATTGTCAATCCTTTCAGCAAGCCCACCTTCACTCCCGCCCCCAAATCCACCCTTGCTTACGATTTACAGTTGTTTCCCGAAGGAGGAAATCTTGTCAAAGGCATTCGTAATAAAATAGGTTTTCGGGCCATCGGAGAAAATGGCAAAGGAATTAAATTCAAAGGAACAATTGTCAATCAGCAAAATGACACGGTGGCTCATTTTGAGCCGCTGAAATTCGGAATTGGCGCCTTTGATTTTACCCCAACGGACGGAAATCAGTATCGGGTATTGCTCACTGACACTCAAAAACGCTGGTTTACGTACCCGATGCCGGCCATTCAGGAGCAGGGATATGTAATGCAGGTCAAAGATTCCACCGCTTTGTTTCTACAGGTAACTGTTTCTGCGCGGAATCTTCAGGGCGAAGTGTCTTTGCTGGCACACTCCAAAGACATTCCCAAATTTGCCGAGAAAAATGTGCTTAAAGATGGAAAAACCGTCTTTTTAGTCAATAAAAATAACTTAGGAGACGGCATTACTTCCATTACACTTTTTGACAACAACCAAAAACCCGTTTGCGAACGCCTTTATTTTAAGCGTCCTGCGCAGTCGTTGGTTCTCAGTGCTCAAACGGATAAAAAACAATACGCTCCGCGCGAGAAAATCAGCCTTGACCTCACCTCCGCTCAAAACACGACTCCCGTTATCGCCGATTTGTCGGTGTCGGTTTTTTTGATAGACTCGCTTCCTGCTCCTGAACAAACGTTCATTGAAAGTTACTTGGGGCTAAGCTCCGACCTTAAAGGCACGGTCGAATCGCCCGGGTATTATTTTCAAAATACCAGCATTGAAGCCGACCAAGCCCTTGACAACCTGATGCTTACCCACGGCTGGCGTCGATTTAATTGGGACGAAGTGACCCAAACAAAAGCTCCAAACTTCGCCTATATTCCCGAACCGGTCGGTCATATTTTATGGGGAAAAGTGGTAGATGCCAAAACAGGATTGCCTGCTCCGGGCATTGATACGTACCTTGCTGCGCCCAACAAACGTGCTCAATTGTTTGTCGCAAACAGCGATTCATTGGGCCGGGTTTTCTACGAACTGAAGCATTTCTATGGCTCTCGCGAAATCGTTGTTCAAACCAATACCGCCAAAGACAGTACGTATCGGATAGAAATCAACAGCCCTTATTCCGAAAAAATATCGGCTTATTCGGTGCCTGCTTTTTCGTTTGATGCCAGCTGGAAAAATCCACTTTTGGCTCGCAGCATTAATATGCAGGCGCGCAACGCTTTTTTGCCCAAGTCTGCTCAACAGTTTACGACGAATGAAACCGATACCTTGGCTTTTTTTGGTAAACCCGACGAGAAATACCTGTTGGATGCCTACACCCGTTTTCCCACCATCGAGGAAGTAATGCGTGAATATGTCCCGGGCGTATTTGTCAGAAAACGGCAGGGGAAGTTTATTTTCCGGGTATTTGACCAATTACAGGCCAATGTACCGTTTGAAGACGAACCGCTGATTATGTTGGACGGAGTGCCTATTTTTGACACTGACAAAATCGTCGCTTTTGACCCGTTGAAAATCAGAAAGCTGGAAGTAATAGACGGATTATACTACTTAGGTCCCATCGCATTTCCCGGCATCGTAAGCTACACCACTTACAAAGGAGATTTGGGCGGTTTCCAACTCGACCCGCGCGCTTTGGTGCTTTCGTACGAAGGCGTACAGGGCAAAAAAGAGTTTTACGCACCTCGCTATGACATAGCGGAACAGCAAAAAAGCCGCGTTCCAGATTTCCGTAGTCTTCTGCATTGGTCTCCGCAACTCATTACCGACCCGCAGGGAAAACAATCTCTCAACTTTTATTCTTCCGACCAAACGGGAACCTACAAAGTGGTGGTGCAAGGAATGACGAAAAACGGTATGACAGGAAGCAAGACGCTGACGTTTGAGGTGAAGAAAGCTTCTTTGTAATTTACTGTTGTTATTAAATCGGCTGCGCTCGCACTAGTGGAAATGGCAAAAATGAAGGCAAAAAGTTAGAGTTTTTAAGAAAACCCTACTTTTTGCCTTCATTTTTCCAAGTGAGCGTAATCTTGAACTCTGCACCGGTGGCCGCCCGGCATATTGTAAAAAATCCCGCTTCGCCTTCAGCCTTTCCGTTCAGTGCGTGTTTTTTCTGCGGCGGTGCTGGGCCTGAGTCGGTCGTAGGACTTAAATTTAAGAAAAACGGACGCAAGTTTAAAACCGACGAACGCCACACGTTGCGCGGTATTATGAAACTCAACGCCGATAATATCTACGAACTGAACTACAACATCGAAAGCGCAGAAATAGCTGAGGAGTAGATAGTCCACTGTAGTTATATAAAATCTTGATTTCCCCAAAAGCAGTGTCAACAAGACAGGCTTCTGGGGATTTTCGTTTGTGGGGAACTCAGCTTGAAATACTGGGAAGATTCAATCAATTATTTGTTATACGATACGTCAACGCGTCCAATCGGCTTTGGTACTGTTGCCAATAGAGGTGTTTTATTGATGAAGGAAGAAAAGAATTATCAATCATCTGTTGCACCAAGTCAGAATGGCTCGAAAGCGTATGAATAATCTTTTCCGTTCGCTGAGGGAGAATGCCTATTTTGATACCAAATTCATAAAAATCTGCGTAACTGTAATACCCCAATGCATTGTAAGAATCGGTAAAGTAGTCATTATCAAACAAATCTAAGGCCATTACCGATTCCAAAGGGGTATGAACAGCAGTACATAGCAAATCGTACGCTGGAGTAAGTCTAAAATCATCGAAGGGAGTTTGAATAAGAGAAAAATTCTTTAGATGAGCATCGCCATTTGAAAACAAATAATTGAAAATCAACAACTTAAAAAAATTTTCAAGCTCAATCGGCCAAGCGGCACAGTATTGCTGAATCAAACGAGCTATTGCTTCATAGCTTCCCTCATACTTGTAGTTTTCACCATTTTGCTGACGTGAAACTTGTTTGATTTGCGAAAAATCTTCCTGTAGCCACTTTGCGCCATCATCCCTAATGTCAAATCGCTTGACAAGATAGGCTGGTTCGCTATTCTTAAAATAAATGAGCGCATTAGATGCCGTTTCGATACCAAAAACCTGCGATGCTATCTGCATTGTGAGGTGTTCGTTTTCGGGAGCAAAATCAAGGTGTTGAAAACGGCCAATCGGAATGGGTTTGAGCAAATATTCCCCACCAGATTGGGTCAGTTGCAAGTGATTGCCAATCAGTCGGAGTGAATGTTTGAGTTGTACACCTGAAATCGAAATTTGTTGGATATTGGAGGCAAACGCATTGTCAAATAAATATTCGGGAGCGTCAAAATTAAGATAGGTTGATACTTTTCGGCCTCCAAACAGCATTTTGAGGGCTTTATTACAAAAGCCTGTTCCCTGATGTTGTTTGTATAATGACGGGCACTGATTCATACATTTTTTACGGTAATAGCGCCAATAGTCTCCGTACCTGCTGTTCTCAGTAATCGTCCAAAATCATCGTTTTCATCTAATTTTAGCCCTTTGCACTGAATCTCTTTGTTGATTCCTTCGGATAGCAAGCCACTAAAAAACGGAAAAAGAGTAGGGCTCTCAAAAACGGTTGGCGACTTGGGGAATGAAAAACTAATGGGTGGATTAGGCGATTGCAAATAGACATCGTTGTACCGATAAGTGTAACCTTGCTCGGTTTTTTCCAAATAGCCCGCCAATGCCTGATTGTAATAAATCGCTGCTTTCATACGTCCATTTTCTTGATACCAATCAGTACTTCCATCCCCAACACATGAAGAATTTTTTGGAGGGTTTTAAGTGTAGGGTTGGCCTGATTATTTTCGATTTTTTGAATGGATTTGGCCGAAATACCGCACATTTCTCCCAACTCCTCTTGGCGTATTTTTAAAAACTTACGACGTTTTTCGATGGTTTCTCCGATACTCATATCCGAATTATAGTTCGTATTTTAAGTAAAGGTAGGCATTTTTACAAATCAAAAACAAGAAATAGGAATTATAGTTCGTGTTTTCATTGTGCTCTTGTTACTATCTTTTTACTCATCATTCTCACCCACAAAAACGTAAATGGCTATTATTTTTTGCCTTCATTCTTCCAGGTGAGTGTAATTTTGAACTCTGCGCCAGTGGCTGCCCGGCATATTGTGAAAAATCCCGCTTCTCCCTCGGCCTTGAGACTAAATTCCACTGCAAATTCATCAGGCTTAACCTCGTCAACCACCTTTTTAAGCGCACTTGCTGCTGCCTTGACGGTCCCGAGTGCTTCTTCAAAACGCACCTGTACTTTTTTGATGGTTGATTCTTCGCTGTCTCTTCCCCCACGGACATTGGAGGTACTGCGTACATCTTCGGCTTGGATGCGGATGGTTTCACCGCTTTCGTTTAGGTATTCGTAAATGATATTGGGCATGGTTTAGGTTGGTTAATTTGAATTTATGATTTGGCAGGAGTTCCTTTCAATAAAACAGGAACATCTTCATGGGGTAATTTAGCTAACTTAATGGATAAAAGTCCATTATCAAAACAATCCTCAATTTCTCCTAAATCAAAGAAATCCATGTAAAATCCTTCTGCAAATTCAATAGCAGCTTTATCATCTACTTTACTACCGTTACATATTACGTATGGAATTTTTTGAGCAATTGCTTCACCATGCGCGAATGAATTGCAGGCATTGAGAATAACAAGTTGAGCGTTTTTTGAGCGAACCATTAAACTTGTAAGCAATTCTGTCGTAACATCTGTATCCTCTAAATAAAGGCTATGCTTATCTCCATGTCCTGAATAATGAATAACGTGTGGTTTGTGATGCCCTATTTCCCTCTGAAAATCTTTACTTGTAGCAGCTAATACTGAAATAAATTCGAATCTATCTTTGTTTTCGCTTAATTTAAGCTCAAATTGAGACTTTTTCCCTTCTTTGTCTGTTCTTAGTCTTGATGTATCATCAGGATTAGCCGCCAAAAACAAAATCTTAATCTTCTCTTTTATCTCACTAAAAGGCACAAAATTGCGGGCGCCTTCCGCCATTGGGACTGGATAGGGTTTTGAGTTATCAATGAAGTTCTTTACTCCCGATGTTTTTGAGCCTAAACTTCGTTTGTTTTCGTCTTTTTCTCCCCCTTCAAACGCACTTGTTCCTTCTCGTCTCAAGAGTTCCGCAAAAAGCTTAATATCAAACTCCTCCCCTTTCCAGTCTACATCCGACTTCCCTTTCTCTGCTCGTTCTTTCAGTTTTTTAAAATTGACAAATCCTGTTACCTGACTTGGGTTTTTATCCTCCGACACCGCAATTTCAAGACCATCAGTGGCATCAATGTCTCGGAGTGTTTCAAAAATTTCTTTTGTAAAAGGTGATAAATAGGATTTTGTTTGCACGGTGATAGTCCTTCTGACATAATTGCAATGTACACATGCTTTTTTTCTCTCCCCTTTTAGACGATTTTCTTCTTCTTGGTAAAAAACAATACCATATTTCCAGTAGAAATAATCTTCTGCCAGACTCCCATAACGGCAAATAAAACGACTAATAACGCTCTTCGGAAGAAAATCGGGGTAATGTAAAGTGAGTTGATAAGGTAGCTCTTCGATTAAATGTTTCCATGCTATTGGACTGACGTCCTGACATACTTTGGGTAAATATTGCGGTGCAATAAACACATTATCCGTGCCTTTCTTCTGAAAAATCAATTCAAACTGCGTCATCAAATCAAGCCATACTGCCGAATCTCTAATCACATTTTGTTTGGCTTCAAGGACATTGGCAACATGAAGGCGGTCAAATTCTCCATTAACCGCTAAAGTGCCTTCGTCTAAGATATGATAGATGGTTTGCGTCACCCATTGCGGGTTGATAAAGACGTAATCATAAAGGGAGTCATTTTTCTTTTTATCATCGTATTTCTTTTTATCGTCGTAGCGGTAGCAAATGATGCAACCCGTTTCGTGCAAAAAAGTAGTAAGCGATTTGAGGTCGCTTTCGTTTTGCATGATTTTGTCGGCAGTCTTGTCAATGCGTTGGCAGAGGTTTTTGAAGTCGTTAAACAACAAATAGGGCTGCCTTGATTTGATAGCACGTAGTTCCTGCCGTATGTCGTCGTATAGTTTGGGAATAGGAACACATAAGTAGTTCAAATGAGGCAATTGCTTGAAAACAGCCTCTTTCAACGCTTCTACGTCTAATTCATACTGCTGCTGTTTTCTATCCGTGCGGAGTGCAATTTTATAACGGCTTTTGCCATAGTCTATCAAAGCATTACCTTGTTCTTTATTTTGAACAGTCAGCGTAATGTTTTGAGGGGCGTAGTGATTAATATTATTCTGCCAATATTCTGCCGGATAGTCTCCTTTTTCTTCGTTTTGCTGATTGGTACTTTGTTCCCAAACCAAGAGATACAGTACATTGTTGTTAAGAAACAAACGGTGCGTCGCATGGAAATACTCCTGACCACCAAAATCCCAGACGTTCAACTGAATTTTACTGAGATTGGGCAAGCTTTCATTGCGTCGTTCCCCATACGCGGCTTTTTCTTTTTCAATTTTTTCTCTCAATTCTTCGGAAAAATCCCGTTCGGGGATCTCCCATTCTTCAATCAAAATCCCGTGCGTGTATTGGATGGTAGGGTCGAACTCATTTTTACGAAGTTGGTGCGACAGCGTAGTTTTCCCAGCCCGACCGTTGCCAAAAAAGATACATTTGGCCTCGTGGTTGAGAATATCGCCACTTTGGAGCGAAGCCCTAAAAAATGCTTTTATTGCCTCGCAACTGTTCGTACCACTTTCTACGATTTCGCGCGGAATATTTCGAATGACATTGTTCTCGCCTCCCAAGTACAAGTACGCTAATTTTTCAAAAGGAAAAGGCAAATAAAATTCTTGCAATTTATTCGCACTCACATCCATCAACACCAATGCAGGGCTGTTTCCTTCAAAAACAAGCTGTTGCAGGCCGTTTTTTTGCAGATAGATTTGCTGCAAAGCCTGAAAACCCGCAGGAAAGGTGATTTGGGTAATAGCGCAATTGCTCAAATACAAGTGCGTGAGGTGCGGCAAAGGCACTTCAAAAACCACCTCTTTGAGCGACTCGCTGCCACTCAGGTAGAGATACTCCAACGCCTCCGCTTCTACACCAAGAGTGAGCTTTTTCAGCTTGCTATCACCCAAGCTCAAGGCCGTGATATGCCCTGCGGCGTTGAGCGCGTAGCTGTTGTCGTAGCCTTTTACCAAGCGCACGGCGGTGATGGGGCCGTCGTCTTTTTGTAACGTAAGGTTTTTAGTTAGGTCGTTGAGTGTTGCCATATTCTATTTTTTCAAAAACGAGTTCCGACCCGCTTCGCGGGTATCTGTTCATCTATCGCCGCCGCTTCATTGCGTCACAAGGCGCTTGGTCGTCGTCCCTCCTCCCTTCGCTGCCTTGTCACTCCATTCCGCTTTCCTTTTTTGCTCACGGGATTTTACCCCTACTGAACTGGAGAGAAAGAAAGTACCAACCGAAAGCCGACGCCGTAGGTGCGATACGCGGGCGAGCTGAAGTAGCGGTCCGTAGAGCGGCAGAGCAGCGCGATGCTGCCCCAGCCACCGCCGCGAAACACGCGGAACGAGCCCGTAGCAGGGCCTATAGGATTGGTTGATACACCTGCTGTAGAAGTTTTATAAAAATCCTCAGCATACCAATCACTGCACCACTCCCATACGTTTCCACTCATATCGTACAAACCTAATAGGTTAGGCGTTTTCAAACCTACTGCTTTGGTTTCATCTTGGCTATTTTCATCGTACCAGCCTACTTCCTCCAATTTATTGCTCCCTGCGTATTCAAAGGGGTATTGTTGCCCATATTTTCCTCCTTTGGCCGCGTATTCCCACTCGGCTTCCGTAGGCAAACGATACGCATGTCCTGTCATGCTATTCAATCTCGGCAAAAACTCCTTTACAATATCTTCATAAGATACATTTTCCACCGGGCGGTTTGCTCCTTTAAAATCCGATGGATTTTCTTTCATTACATACGCCCATAGCGCCTGCGTAACCGCAAATTCTCCCATCCAAAAACTGCTTACCTGCACTTTATGAACGGGCTTTTCATCATCATAAGCCTCTTTAGCATTACTCCCCATCTCAAACACGCCTCCCTCCACCAAAAGCATCTCAAATTCGGCGGGGGTGTTTTTAAATTCAGTAGGGGCTTTTTTCTGCATGAGTTCAAAGTATGAAAAATCATTCTAAAAAAGCAGCAGAGCTTTCGGCCTTGGGCTACTCACACTGCTGCCGAGGTTCTGAATGCATCAGAACATTTTTGTCCCTTTTGGAGGGAACCGGACAAACATCTGTTCAGTGGTTGTCGTCCGACAATCCCGTGAGCTGGAGAGAAAGAAAGTACCAACCGAAAGCCGACGTTGTTGTTGCGATTCGTGGGCGAGTTGTTGTTGCGGTTCGTAGAGCGGCAGTTCTGCGCGTTGTTGTTCCAGCTACCGCCGCGATTCACGCGGTTCGTTCCCTTTGATGTTTGACCGTATTTCTTATAAATCCTTGGCTATCTGCGTGTTTTACAAAGGCCAACAGGGGTAATACTCGCCGTTGGCAGAGGGTTTCACTCCACAGACCCGATTGATAAGCTTCGTCCAAATATCGCATTTTTTTGATAAATCGCTGCTTACTGCGTTGGGTTAATTTTACGCTGTAAGGCAGCAGTTTATAACCCAAAAAAGGAAGCCCCCGGCTTGTGTAGTTCAATTGCGGCAGTTTTAGCTCGCAGCGCAGTTGGGTTTCTACGAAGGCTTTGATGTGGAGATAGGCTTCCTGCAATATTTCTTTGTCGTTCTCCCACAAAATCATGTCGTCCATGTAGCGCACGTAGGCTTTGATGCGAAGTTGTTCTTTGATAAAATGGTCTAAAGAGCATAAATAATGATTGGCAAAATACTGGCTTGTCAGATTGCCGATAGGTACACCGCGTTTGGGATGGGCTTCGTAACTGTCTATGATTAAATCAAATACACCCAAAACGGAGGCATCTTTAAATAAGGAGCGCAGTTGGTGTTTGAGCACATCGTGGGCGATGCTCTCAAAAAACTTGCGAACATCCAGCTTCAAAAACCACGTATAACGTCGAGTAAACGATTTGGCTTTTTCGATAGCGGCATACGTTCCTTTGTCTTTTCGGCTGGCGTAGCTATCCCAAATTTGCCAACGCTCAAAAGTGTCGTGACAACAATTCATCAAAGCGTGATGCAGTACCTGTTCGCCAAAAGCACTCGCACAAATTTGCCGTTCTTTGGGGTCATAAATTTTGAAATAACGATATTGACCCACATGGATAGCGCCACTCAGTAGTTCACTGCGCAGTTGAAACAGGTTTGCCTCTACATTTTTGCGGTAAGTCTCTACTTCCGTGGAATACGACTTCCCTTTACGAGCTTTCCAAAATGCCAAACGTAAGTTGTCCGGGTCGGCAATGGATGCCAACAAATTACCCGCTTTTTTTGTCATGGGATTCGGTTAGAAAAGAGCGTCCGTATTTTTCTATTTTCTTTTCACCAATGCCTTTAACGCTTTTCATTTTGGCCAGTGTTAAGTCTTCTATTTTTGCCAAGTTTGCCAATTCTTCATCCGTAAATATAGCATAAGCCGGCAATGATTCTTCAGCGGCCAACCGCTTTCTAATTTCGCGCATTTTTGAAAAACGTTCAAAACTTGCAGCGTCCAAAACTTGCCTATAATCAATTTTCGCTTTTTCATTATTTACACCGGTGCTATCTTCTAAATAGCTGATACAAAACGTCCACGCAGCTGCTTGGGCGGTACTGTAAAACTGTTTCTCAACCTGCAATATCTTTTTGGTCCGCAGAAAAGTATTCATTTCTTCCATGAGCTTTTCCCCTCCCATGACCGGAATAGCGTATATTTTGATTTGCATTGCTGCTTTTGGTAACCTGTTTTGACCCGCTACGCGGGTATTATTTTTTGCCTCCTCCGCTCCATTTCGTCACAAGGCGCTTGGTCGTCGTCCCTCCTCCCTTCGCCGCCTTGTCACTCCATTCCGCTTTCTTTTTTTGCTCACGGGATTTACCCCTTCTGAACGGGAGAGAAAGAAAGTACCAACCGAAAGCCGACGCCGAGGTAGCGAAACGAGGGCGAGGCGAAGTAGCGGCTCGGAGAGCGGCAGCGCAGCGCGTTGAAGTTCCAGCTACCGCCGCGAATCACGCGGTTCGAACTGGTAGCTGGGCCTATGGGATTGACTGTAATGCCCTTATTAGAGTCAGGGTAAGAATCGTACCAATCACTGCACCACTCCCATACGTTTCCGCTCATATCGTACAATTTCAATAGGTTAGGCGTTTTTAAACCTACTTGCTTCGATTCTTTGTGGCTATTTTCTTCATCGTATCCATACCAGCCTACTTCATCCAACTTATTACTCCCCGCATACTCAAATGGATATTGTTCCCGATATTTTCCGCCTCGTGCGGCGTACTCCCATTCGGCTTCGGTGGGCAAGCGGTAATAGGTACCCTTTGGGCGACTATCTTTTGTTTTGTCATTGAGACTTGGCAAAAACAGCTCGTCAATGTCTTCCCAAGAAACTTGCTCCACAGGGCGCTTTGCGCCTTTAAAATACGATGGATCAGCCATATCCGTATCACGCATCACGTAGGCCCATATTTCCTGCGTAACTGGATATTCGCCCATCCTAAAATCGTCCAAGCGTACTCGGTACGTGGCGCTCATCTTAAATGGGTCAGCATTCCTATTCCCTTCAATCGCTATCATATTGAAAGAAACGGGGCTATCAGAGAAGGTTTGGGAGTGGTTTTCCATAGAGCGGCGCGTTTTCTTACTACAAGTGGCTAATTTACAGCAATTACATTGATTTTAATATCCGTATTTCGCCCTTTATCGTCGCTGCACGAGATTTTTACTTTGCCCAAAGGCGGCGTAAAAAACAGGGGAGTTTGGGGGTTGGCTTTTTGCAGTAATTGGTCATTTACGTACCAATACACTTCCCGCACGTCGTTAGCAGCTTGGCAGGCCAATTGCAACTGTTGCCCTTCCAAGAAATACTCGCTGCCGTCATTGGGGCTTACAATAATGGGAGCACCCACTTCCAACACCCGCGTACAGGCGGCGTTGTGCGGGGGGATGCGTTGGTAAGGGATTCGATTCAGTTCGTTGTAGGCAATCAATTCAGGGGCCAAATTGGGGTACAGTTTCCGCACGTAACCGCTGTCGGGCAAACACTCCGTGCAATACGAAAGGTGGGCGGCGGGGTCCGTAAATACCCATTTCAAATGTTGGCATTTGCGCGTGGGCGAGATGCCCATGATGGCGTAGTCCAGGATTTGATGTTGGCAAAAATCACTCGGTATATCGCCGCTTTCGGCGCATACTTTTCGTTGGGTTAAGTCGGCAGCTGGTTTGAACCAACCCGTGGGAGAGTTATAATCCAAGGCATTGAAAATATCAAATAATAACGGCGTGGCAATATTGGCTCCATTCAATTCGGGCACGCCCATTCCCGAGAAATTACCAATCCATACGCCCACTGTATAATGCTTGTTGTAGCCAATACTCCACGCGTCTTTTTTGCCGTAGGAAGTGCCCGTTTTCCATGCAATGCGCGGCAGGTGGTAGGTATTGTCAAAATTATTGGGCAAATCGGGGCGAGTGATTTGGGTCAGGATGTTGGTAATTAAAAAGGCGGATTCGGGGGAGATGAGCGGGTCGGGTTTGCGCTGTTCAGGATTTGTAATCCTGAACGAAGAACTGGCCGATTTGTAATCGGCAGTCGTATAGTGAAGCCCCTGCAACCGCCCTTCGTTGGCAAAAGACGCAAAGAGGCGCGTCAGTTCTTCCAAGGTCACACCGCAACCGCCCAATATCATCGAAAGCCCCAAGTCTTTGGATTGCTTTTTTACCGTTTGAAAATCCGCCTTTTTCAAATACTCAATCAACACACTCGGCGTCATGTTTTGCAAGACTTTCACGGCCGGAATATTGAGCGAATTGGCCAAAGCAAATTCCACCGTAACTTTTCCGTTAAAACGGCGGTCGAAGTTTTCCGGCTCAAAACCGCCAAAATTGGTCGGTACGTCATTGACTGCTGATTTGGGTGTAATGAGTCCCTTGTCAAACGCCACGGCATACAGCAACGGCTTCAACGTACTCCCCGGCGAACGCACGGCGCGAATACCATCCACTTGTCCCCCATCGTACGGATTGTTGAAATCAGCCGAACCTACGTAGGCTTCCACCTTCATGGTCTGATTATTGACCACGATGACTGCCGCGTTGTGAATATTCAAACCGCGAAGTCGGTTGACGTAGTTACGAGTCATTTGCTCCGCCTGCGCCTGTCGGTTGGGCACCAACGTTGTTCGGATAATCGGTACACCCTTATTTTCTTTTTTCAAACGAAGGGCCAAATGCGGCGCGGCTTTGGGCGCTTCGCGGCGGTACGCGTTCAAAGGCTCGCTGATAGCATCCTCAATCACTTGTTTATCAAACAGATTGGCCTGTCCAAATCGCCTGAGCCACTTGTTACGTTCCTGCGTGATGTAGGCATTTTTTTGCCCCAATCGCAAACTCGACGGGCGATTGGGAATGATGGTTAGGGTAGTAATTTCGGCCAAACTCAGCAACTGCGGCGGTTTCCCAAAATACAGCATCGAAGCCGATTTCATGCCTTCAATATTACTTCCGTACGGAATCAGATTGAGGTACAGTTGCAGAATCTCGTCTTTGGAATAATGCAATTCCAGCTGCAGCGACCGTCCCATTTCAATGAGTTTGCTCCCGTAGGTACGCTTGCGAGGTTCCAACAGCCGCACTACCTGCATCGTAATGGTCGAAGCACCGGAGGTGCGTTTGCCGCTGATTGTATTCCGCAAAAAGGCTTTTCCCAACGAAACGGGATTAATTCCGAAGTGATAATAAAAATATTTGTCCTCTTTTTGGAGAATCGTTTGACGAAGCGTGGGCGTAATTTCTTCCAATTCGGTATACAATCGCCATTTATCCTCTTCGTTTAAAAAGGCGTGTAGCACTGTACCGTCAGCCGCATAAACAAGGGTGGAGTAAGAAGGCTTGACCTTGAAGGGAAACGCAAAATCAACCAATAAAAACAACAAAAAAGGGCTTATAATAAGCCAAAAGGCCCTTTTTTTTATTCTACTGAATGCGTATTTTAACACTGTTTGGCGTTTTTAGATGCTTTGGCAACGGCACGGTACGCCGTCGCGGAACCGTCAGCATGACAAAAAAATTATACTTCTTCCAGCAACGTCCTGAAAGACAAGTACTTATTTACGTAACGCGCATGATGCTTTTCCTGATGCTCTGTAGAATGGAGTTGATCGTAGGTAAAATAATCTTCCATGGTCTGAAAATAATACTGACAGGAAAAAGTAGTGCCCTCATTTTCGATTTCGGTCAATAACCGCAGCACTTTACTGCCGAGCAGCAGTCCCGTTTCCATTATTTCCGGAATATGAACGGTTTTCATCCACTGCAACCACTCTTGTTCTATGGTTCGATCTATGTTGACAGTTACGCTGTACAGAATCATACTTTTTAAATTAAATGTGAAGGTTTTATGATCTAAAATCTAAAATTTTTTGCAGTTCATTGGCAGTGGGCAATTTGCCTTTATAGGCTTCGGGCAGTTGGGGATACAACTCGTAGGTGCTTACTCCAATGGGGTTTGTCTTGGTGCGTAGACTTACTTCTACTTCCAATTTATCTTTTTCGGCACAGAGTATAATACCAATGGATGGATTGTCGTCCTCGGCTTTTTCGGTGTCATTGAGCAATTCGAGATAAAAATCCATTTTGCCCGCATATTCGGGCTTAAATGCTCCTGTTTTAAGCTCAATAGCCACTAGGCATTTCAAAAAACGGTGATAAAAAACCAAGTCAATAAAATATTCTTTTTCGCCCAATGTAACTTTGTACTGGCTACCGATAAAACAAAACCCGTAACCCAACTCTATCAGAAAGTCTTTCAGTTTTGTAAGCAACCTTTTTTCTAAATCACGTTCAAGAACGGGTTGTGCTAATGCTAAAAACTCCAAACTTATTCTGTTTTTCAACATTTCATTTGCCTGTTCGGCAAGATGAACGGGTAAGGTATTACCAAAATTATGCGATTTGTCAATGACACTATTTCTGTAAACATTTGCTTTGATTTGGTTGAGCAGTACATCTCTGCTCCAACCTAATTTGGCTGATGCTTCTACATAAAATCGTCTTTCCTCTTCTGATTTTATTTTTTGGATGATGAGTATGTTGTGTCCCCATGGAATTTCTCCAACAAGCTGTTGGAGAATTGGCAAATGGCGATATTCAAGGAAAAACTGCCTTGCTAACCATAAATTTTGTGCCGAAAAACCCGTCATTTCAGGGAATGCTATTTTCAAATCTTTCGATAATGTTTCAACAACTGATTTTCCCCAAGCTAATTTTTCCTGTTTTTCGACAATCAACTGACCTATAAACCAATACATTCCAATCATAGAACGATTGACAGACTTTGCAGCCTGAAATCTGCTTTCAACTACTTTAATCTTTATCGCTTGCAGAAAAGAAGTATATTCTTCTATATCGTGGTGATTAACCAAATCGTTCTTCATTGATTTTATTCAAACAATAGCTTTATTTATACAAACTCAATTTATCTAAGACGCTTATTTATAAAGTTTTTCGGTGTTTTTGCAGACTGACTTTACCTATGTCATTGAGATTTTTCTGAAGCTATTACAATTATTTAGAGTAACCTTTTGTTCAATTGGCAAAGATAGTTTTTTAATCCTCACCAAACGATTACGGAGGGGTAGACAAAAGTTAGATTAAAAAAATGAGCAGCTTTTCGGTACCGCAAAAAAATAATCTTGAATTCTTGGGCGTTTCATCTGAAACTGGTAGCTTTAACAAACAGATAAGTCCCTCCAATTTTACGACCTGTCCAATGGACTACAAGGCATTAAGAGAATTGGTCAGACAGGGTGAAGGCAAGTATCTTGAGTTCAAACTCAAGTCCAATCACCCCGAAAAAATTGTCCGTGAGGTAGTAGCTTTTGCTAATACCGGCGGCGGACGTCTTCTCATCGGCATCGGCGACGATCGCACTATCAAGGGCCTCAAATACGTAGACGAGGACGAATACCTTCTGGTCAGAGCCATTGAAAAATACTGCTCACCCGGCATTGAATACCACATTGACCGCATTCCCATAGGCGAAGAGCGCGACGTATTAGTATTTACGGTGTTGCCCAGTGAAAAGCGCCCTCATTATGTGCTTCAGGAACCCAATCCTTCACAAATCAATACCACTTTGGTAAAAAAGAAAGTGGTTCCGCAGAAGCCCAATAACACTTTGGTCAAGAAGACCTACATTCGCGTGGCCGACAAATCTATTCAGGCAAGTTGGGAAATGCGGGAAATCTTACGTCGCAAAAATGATGACCGAAACGTAAAATTTCAGTACGGCGATAAAGAACAAAAGTTAATGCAGCATTTGGATGAACACAAGAGCGTGACGGTGGATGCCTTTGCTTCGGTAGCAAACATTTCGCGCAATTTAGCTTCTAAGACGTTGGTTTTGTTGGTATTGGCAAATGTATTGGAAGTGCATCCAGATGAAATGGTAGATCGCTTTACAATGCTGAGAATGGGCTGAAAATAAAAATCCGCCACCCTCAGAAAGGATGGCAGATCTATATACTACCTAAACCTCTACCATTAAAAATTCTTTATTATCAGTATCTTATCTGCTTGTCAGCTATGATTGTTCCTCCTATAAAACTTTGTTCAACTCAAAATTGTTCGTACAACAACTAAATAAATTCAAAAAACATCCCAAAACAAACAAAAGCGGCTGATAATCAGTCGCTTTTGTTTGTTAAATAGAATTTAGATTTAAAACTTATTTCGCCAATTTGCTCTTTCGGTAGCCGTATCCCAAATAAATAATCAGCCCTGCCAACATCCATCCAAAAAACACAAACCACGAATTAATGGGAATTTCGATCATCAAATAACTGCAGCAAAGCACACCTAAGACGGGAATCAATGACCACTTTCTCAAGAAACTAAAAACAGAAAAACCAAAGGAGAGTAACACAAATATCAAAAACAGGTACTCTTGGTGCTGTTCATTTCCAAACCCGGAAAATGCCCCCATAATTCTTTCCCGAGAAAAATAAGCAAAAATAATCCATAAAGCAGGCGCAATGAATTGGCCGTTGATGTAAGGCAAACTGAAGGACTTGGTAAGTGATTTATTTTCTCTGGGCAATATCAACACCCCGCCACATACCAGCACAAAGGCAAACAAGGTACCAATACTGGTTAAATCAGTGACCAACGACGCATCCATAAAAAGCGAAGGAACTGCGACCAAAATCCCCGTCATGATAGTGGCAAAGGAAGGCGTGCTGAAACGGGGATGAATTTTACTGAAACGTTTGGGAAGCAATCCGTCGCGGCTCATGCTCATCCAAATCCGGGGCTGCCCTATCTGAAACACCAACAAAACGCTCGTGGCCGCTATGACTGCACTGATTGAAATAAAATAACCAACGCGAGGCTGTCCGATTTTCTCAAATACGTAGGCCAAAGGATCGGCAACTCCCTGAAATTCGGAATAATTCACCATTCCCGTAATGACCAGCGCGGTAACAATGTAAATAATCGTACAGATAATCAACGAATAAATCATTCCGCGCGGCAAGTCTCGTTGGGGGTCCTTACATTCTTCGGCCGTTGTAGAAATCGCATCAAAGCCAATGTAAGCAAAGAACACCGCCGAAACGCCTTTCAATACTCCGCCAAAATTATTGGGAAAAAATGGGGTCCAGTTATCCGTATTTATAAAGAAAATCCCCACGGCAAAAACAACGAATAACACAATGAGTTTAAGACCCACCATGGCATTGGCGCTGCGTTTACTTTCTTTTATGCCCACGTACGCCAACATTGTCACCAAAATAACAATGATAAAAGCCGGCAGGTTAAAAATCAATTTGGTGCTGCCTACAACCGGAGCAGCGCTCCACGCAAACCCTTCTACCGATTTGCCGGCTGCCCGGGCTACATCATACACTTTTTGGGCGGTGGCCGTATCGGTTACCATCCAACGGGGCAAAACAATGCCAACGCCCTGTAATACATTATCAAAGTAACTGCTCCACGAAATAGCTACCACAATGTTTCCAATCGCATATTCTAAAATCAGTGCCCAGCCAATGATCCAAGCGACCACTTCGCCAAACGTAACATAAGAATAGGTATAAGCACTTCCCGACACAGGCACGCGTGAAGCAAACTCAGCATAACAAAGTGCCGTAAATCCGCACGTAATCGCTGTAATGACAAAAAGAAAAATGACACCCGGCCCGCCATCGTACGCTGCCGTTCCAATCGTAGAAAAAATCCCAGCCCCTATCACTGCGGCAATCCCCATGGATACCAAATCGCGGACTCCGAGTATTTTGGACATTCCACTTGAATGACTTTCGGCTTCAGCATTGCGAAGAATTTGTTCTATTGACTTCTTGCGGAAAAGTGAGTTGTTCATTGGAAACAATAGTTAGGGTTTAGTTCAGTTGTTAAGGTTGGTAAAAATAGGAATTATTACAATATGACCCATTTTAAAATGAATTCATCGCCTTCAATTCCCGTAAATAATCCTCCCACGTATCAATATCAGACAGGGTTTCCAATAATTGATAGGTATATGGGACATCTTGACTTGTTTTCCGTCGGTTCAGGTCTGCCAATGTTTCTTCCATTAAAATAGGTTGGCTCCATGATTTATTTTCAAATAAAAAGTTGAGTAATTTTTTCATACCCAGCAAATAATAGCCACCATCATCCGCCGGACCAATGACAGCATCGTTTTCATTCAGTTCCTCAAATGCCTTACTCAGATGCTCAGGGCGAAGTGCTAAACAATCACTGCCGATAATAACCACACGAGCCGCATCCGCTGTCAATTCTTCCTCAAAAGCCGACTGCATCCGCATTCCCAAATCAGGAAGAGAAACTTGTAATTTTTTAAGAAAATAAGCGTCATCCCACAAATCATTTGAATTGATATAATCGCCGTAATAAATCACTGCCCGTTTTTGCGCTTTGTCATTCGGCTCCGCTAACCACTTTGTTATGACGTCTTTGGTATGTTTCAACAACTCCAGATAGACCATCACGGCCTTCTCGTCACCTACGGTAGCGGCTACGCGCGTCTTTACTTTTCCTGGAACTGGATTTTTCACAAAAACAATAAGTATACAATTCATTCGTTTGCGTTGGATAGTTGGCAGAAAGATAGTAAGATTGACAAAAATTAAAACCGTGCTCCGTAAGAAATTCATGAAACAACTTATTTGGTTAGTAGTTATCCTCACCACCACCACGCTCCAAGCCCAAGATGTGGCTTTTAAAAAAATCATTGAGCAACAACAAGTTGACTCTAAGTTAGCCACATTGACGGAAGCAGAAGCAAAGGAATCGGGTGTTTTGTTGCGTAATCAGCTTTTTATTGAATATGCTTTTGATTCTCTCGGGCAATTGACCTGCATACAGGGAATTTCAAAGCGCATTCGCATCAACGACTCCAAAGCGATAGAAATGTACAATAAAATCGTTTTGCCCGTACCTAACACCAACGATTTGCTGTATCTGAAAGCACGCAGTATCAGCAGAAACGGCTCGGTAAAAGAAGTGGGTTTGGAATCAGTAAAGGAGCTGGAAGAACAGGGTCGGGTGTATAAAATTTTGGCGGTAGAAGGGCTCGAAGTCGGCGGAGAATTGGAATACATCAGCCTTTTTCGACGAAACAGTGCGCTTTTTGGTGCTGAAATCTTGCAGAGTGATATTCCCGTCAGAACATCGGAAGTGCGAATTATTACTCCTACGTATTTGCAGTTTGAAGCCAAAGTCTATAACGCACCCGCCACAATCCAATCGGATACGTTATTAGTAGGAAAGCGTACAACGACGGTTTCGGTGAAAAATCTACCGCCCATTCACGAAGAGAAATATGCTAATCTCAAAGCAAATCTCGTACGGGTAGATTACAAACTTTCTTACAATCAGAGCCGAGGCGACGAACGACTTTATACCTGGCAAAGTGCCGCCGAAACCTTTTATGACTACCTCAGAACTGGCGTTGATGAATCGAAAAAAGAAATAGACGCTCTGCTGGTTAAAGAAAAAATCAAAGGCTTAGCTCCTGAATTGGCCATTAAAAAGCTGGAAAACTACGTAAAAACCAACATCGCGCTCAAAGAAGACGAAGATGCTGACGTAGCAACAGACATTCTGAAAAAACAATATGCTTCCAAAGCAGGTATGATGCGCCTGTACATTGTGGCGCTTGAGCTACTCAATATCCCATACGAAATCGTGGTAGGATGCAGCCGCGCAGATGCAGTTTTCGACAAGAGTTTTGATTCGTGGAGTTTTTTGGATGAGTATCTCTTGTATTTTCCTGCCACAAAGAAGTTTTTAGACCCCGGCAGTCCTATTTTTCGCTATGGGATGATTGACCAGTTTATGGAAGGAAACTATGCGCTGTTTATCCAAAAGAAAAAGGAAGGAAAAGAGGTCTATCCGGAAGGTGAAGTGCGTTTGATTCCGTTTTCGACCATTGTTGACAATCACGATGATTTGGCCATGGAAGTTTCTTTTTCACCAACGATGGACCAAGTTCAGGGCAAAGTTACCCGGCAAATGACAGGCCACCAAGCCGCGCAGCTACGTCCTTATTATCACTTCATTAAAGCCGAAGAAGAGCGGAAAAATCTGACGAATGAAATCATCAAATCTACGCTCAAACCGGATGTAACTTATACGAACGCCTTGGTCAAAAACACGAATCTTAACAGTGATGACGTGAATAAGCCTTTTATATTGACTGCCGATATGGTTCTCAAAAGTGTGTTGGAAAGAGCCGGGAAAAAATATTTGTTTAAAGTCGGCGAGCTCATTGGGCCACAGGTAGAAATGTATAATGAACGCGCCCGGCAATATGATATTGACATGGGAAATGCCCACTCCTACAAGCGCGTGCTGAAAATCAAGATTCCCGAAGGCTATAAAGTGAGCGGTTTGGAAAGTCTTACGCGTAACATCACCGACGGAAAAGCTGACCCCATCATGGGCTTTATTTCCACTTACAAATTAGAGGGCAATTTGCTGAGTGTCAATATTGATGAGTTTTACAAGCAGGTGTTACAACCTCTTGTTATTTATGATACGTTTCAAAAAATTATCAATGCTGCCGCAGATTTTAACAAGGTGACACTATTGCTCGAGAAAAAGTAAAAACTCTAACGAGGAATCCATAATTTTGTAAGTATAAACGGATAACAACTAACTACGTATGAATTTCAAGTCTTTTGCTTTAGTCATTGTCTCTGCGGCCCTATTCATTGGTTGTGCTTCATCCAAGCCCATCAGCACCGCTAAAACAACCGACCCTTACAGCAATTACGATGAAGACTTGTCGGTAGTACGTCCCCGTTATAAAGAAGTTGCCGCTCCCGAAATGACCGCCAAAAAACCTGAAGTAAAGCGGGTTTTATCAGATCAACCATTGCATATCAATCGGCAATTGGATGCGGCGGTGGATACAATTGCCTCAAAAAATCGCGCAATACGCTTTGCCTCAGGGTATCGAATTCAGATTTATGTTGGAAATACCCGCAAAGAAGCCGACGATGCCCGGCTTTTTACCTACCAAACTTTTCCTGAATTAAATCCCTATCTGGTTTATACTCAGCCCACCTACCGCGTCAGAATCGGCGATTTTATGACTCGTTTGGAAGCTGAACGCTATCTTCAGCAAGTACGTCAGCAATATGAAGCAGCCGTGGTTTTGCCCGAGAAAATAGATTTAAAGAAGAGTCTAATGGTAAAATAGCTAAATTTGCAGACATTTCAAGGGTAAACCATGCTATTGCGAGCCATTTCCTGCACACTTTCGGCATGACTGTTCAATAAATTAAGATGAAAAAACGCGCACTTATTACAGGGATTACGGGTCAGGACGGAGCTTATTTGACCGAATTTTTATTAGAGAAAGGGTATGAAGTTCACGGCATCAAACGTCGTAGCTCTTCGTTCAATACCCAACGAATTGATCACCTCTACGAAGACCCGCACGAGCGTGATGTGCGGCTTTTCCTGCACTACGGCGATTTATCGGACTCTACCAATATCATTCGTTTAATTCAGGAAATCCAACCCGACGAAATTTATAACCTCGGGGCTCAATCGCACGTACGAGTGAGTTTTGAAGAACCGGAATATACGGCTCAAGTAGACGGATTGGGTACCATGCGTGTCTTGGAAGCCGTTCATCTCTTAGGTCTAACTCAAAAAACCCGCGTTTATCAGGCTTCCACTTCCGAATTGTATGGTTTGGTGCAAGCTGTTCCTCAATCGGAAAATACTCCTTTTTATCCGCGCTCCCCTTATGCCGTTGCCAAACTGTATGGGTATTGGATAACGGTTAATTACCGGGAGGCGTACAACATGTACGCTGTCAACGGGATTTTATTCAATCACGAATCGCCTCTCCGTGGCGAAACATTCGTAACCCGAAAAATCACCCGTGCTGTAGCCCGTATTGCGTTGGGTTTACAGGACAAAGTATTTTTAGGGAACTTGGACGCTCAACGCGACTGGGGACACGCTAAAGACTACGTAGAAGCTATGTGGCTGATGCTGCAACAGGATACTCCCGAAGATTTTGTCATTGCTACTGGTAAAACTACTTACATCCGTGATTTTGTTCGGATGGCATTTGCCGAAGTTGGGATTGAATTGGAATTTAAAGGCGAAGGAGTAGATGAAAAAGCGGTGATTTTAAAATGCAATCATCCTGATTACCAACTTGCTGTCGGCAAAGAAGTGGTAGGAATTGACCCACGTTATTTCAGACCTACCGAGGTGGAATTGCTCATCGGCGACCCGACCAAAGCCAATACTAAATTGGGTTGGACTCCCAAATATGATTTACCGGCGCTGGTCAAAGAAATGGTAGAATCAGACTTAGATATATTCAAACGAGATCAACTCCTCGAACGCGAAGGACACAGAACATTGAATTATTACGAATAGACTATTTTTCACCTTTGTCAAAGTTTCTGAACTTTGACAAAGGTATTTGTCTACCCGCGTTGCCGCGCTGCTTCATAAATTACCATCCCTGCCGCTACCGAAACATTCAAGGAAGCCACTTTACCGGCCATCGGGATTTTTATAGCCATATTAGAATGGCGAATGAGGTCGGAGGATACTCCGTCTTCTTCCGAACCCATGATGATAGCCGTAGGAGTTGTGAAGTCAACGTTGGATACGATTTGAGCCGCTTTTTCCGTACAAACAATCACCTGCACTCCGCTGTCCTGCAAATACTGCATGGCTTCTATCAAACTATTTTCCCGGCATACAGGAATGTGACTCAACGCACCGGATGAAGTTTTGAGGGCATCGCTGTTAATTTGAGCCGCGCCGCGCATAGGTACCACCAACGCATGAACGCCCATACACTCGGCGGTACGCGCAATAGCTCCAAAATTCCGAACATCCGTAATACGGTCCAGTAAAAGCAGAAGAGGTATTTCGCCTTTTTCAAAAATTCCCGTCAAAATATTATGCAGTGAAACGTACCGAATCGCTGAGATGAAGGCAATGACTCCCTGGTGGTTTTTGCGCGTAATTTGATTCAGTTTTTCCATCGGAACCCGCTGAACCGGAATTCCGCGCTCATTGGCCAATTGCTGAATTTCCGTAAAATTTTGCTCTCTGAGAATGAGAATTTTGTCAATTTCCGTACCTGAACGGAGTGCTTCGGTAAGGGGTTGTGTTCCGAAAACCAATTCTTTTTCCCGTGCTTTATCCACAGGGATAGTATTATGCACTCTTCTTTTTGGAAATTCGTCTTTTTGAAATGCCATGATTTTAAAGTTTTTTAGCTATCACCATTGCCATGCCCGGTATGGTAAAATAGCGTATCGTTTTATATATTTTTAATCCTGCTGCCCGTTGCCAGCTTTGAATTTCAGCCACAGTCCAATTGCCCGAAGTACTCGTCAAGCCAAAAAATAAACTGCTTGAACTTCCTACCAACTCAGTCTTACCGTCAAATGCCGGGCGGATAAATTCATTGACGATAAAAATACCCCCTTTACGTAAACTGCGCATTACCCGTTTTGTCAATTCTTGGTTTTGTTCTTCCGTAAAATGATGTGCTACGTTGGACAGTAAGACTACATCATAGCGATTTTCGCCCAAATCATCAGTCAGTGCGTTACCTACTTCAAAATCAATTTGGTGTTGCACATCATCGGCCAAAGGCGAAGCTTTCTCAATGGCGCCTGCTAAATCTAAAATTGTTGCTTTCAATTTGGGATACTTTCGACAAAGTGCGGTAACATATTGCCCGTTTGCTCCCCCAATATCTAACATTGCCGTTGCATTTTTGGGAATCGGAACGCGTTTTTCAAATTCTCTCACTTCTGATTTTGCCACAGCAAACATGGCATCCTGATACAACTTCCACTGGGTTTCTCCAAACACATCGTGAGATTCCATGCCCTTGCCCGTGCGCAGGTATTCGCCCAAATTACTTACCCAATCCCACGCCACCTGATTGTTGTACACCGCAATGGCATGGACTGAATGCGGACTCTCCGGCGCAATCCACTTTTGTGCCATGGATGTCAGCGAAAATTCCTCATTTTCATAACGCAAATATTCCATTGAAACCAGTAACGTCAGTAATTGCGCCAAGGGACGAGGATGCAAACCGCACGTTTCGGCAATTGTCTCGGGTGTTTTTTTACCCTTACTTATTGCCCCAAAAACACCTGCTTCAGCCGCCTCCATCACGGCTTTGGCCATGATGAAATACATCTGAACATGCAACAGAGGGATTGGCACCTGATTGGTTTTCAGGGCAATCCATTCCAAGGGGTTTTCGGGTACGACGCGAAGCTGCATACTTTGAAGAAACCTATAAAGTTTTTAACTCTTGGTTGTGTAAATCGGCAAGAAACCTATAAAGTTTTTAACTCTTGGTTGTGTAAATCGGTAAGAAACCTATAAGGTTTTTAACTCTTGGTTGTGGAAACCTTATAGGTTTAGTTTTAGGGGGTTGATTAGCAAAAAACCCGTCCGAATAAATTCAGACGGGTTTTTTACCAAGTTTTCTCTGTAAAAAACGCTTACGCTTCAGCCAATTCGATATGAACGAATGACTTATTGTCGCGGCCACGGCTAAACTTCACCGTTCCGTTTGTCAATGCGAAAAGCGTAAAATCACGGCCTACACCTACGTTACGACCCGGGTGATATTTTGTACCACGCTGACGTATAATGATGTTACCCGCTACGGCAGTCTGACCACCAAAAATTTTCACGCCAAGACGCTTACTTTCTGATTCACGACCGTTTCTGGAACTACCTACACCTTTTTTGTGTGCCATTTCTTTACCTATTTTAAAGTTTTAAATGCTTATTTAGGGGAATTAACCTACAATTCCGTCGATTTTCACTTTAGTCAAATACTGACGGTGACCGTTTTTCTTCACGTAGCCTTTGCGACGTTTTTTCTTGAAAACGATTACCTTCTCACCTTTAAGGTGTTCGACGATAGTGGCTTTTACACTAGCACCGGTTACCGTCGGTGCGCCTACGCTGATGGTACCTTCATTGTCCACCAACAATACTTTTTCAAATACGAGCGCAGCGTCCACATCTCCTTCCAAACGATTGGTAAAGATTTGTTGGCCCTCTTCAACTTTAAATTGCTGTCCCGCGATTTCTACGATTGCGTACATGTTATTTTCGATTAAAACAGTTTTTTCCAAAAATGGAGTGCAAAAATAGCGGTTTCAGGAAAATTTACCAAGCTATTTTCAAAAAATATTAGGAAATGGAATTTTATATCCTTCTGCTCCGCCTATTTCACCTTAATTGCTGACATTCAGGGCAATAATAAGTGGCTCTGCCACCCACTCGTATCTGCGCTATTTCAATTTTCCCACACGGACATAACAGATGACGATTGGCTTCTTCGTAAGGTGAAGTGTCCCATTCACGGGCATGAATCAGAAAAGAAGTGGGAAAGCGTCCATAATTAGCCTCGTGTTCAATGGCCGTTTCCAACACATACCGTATTGCAATAAAAATTCGTTCTGTCTCATTATCAGTGAGCGTATTACTCCAACTTTCAGGATGAATTTTGGCTTGAAATAACACTTCATCAACAATCCAATTGCCGATACCCGCTACGGTACTTTGATCGAGCAAAACAGGTTTGATAAAACTCTTTCGCTTCCGAACGTTGCGACTCAATTCTTCCAAACTGATGTCAAGTGCATCAGGCGCTATCTTTTTCTTTTTGAGATAACTCTCTATATTTTCAACCAAGCCAATCCGTTCAAATTTGCGGGGGCAAATGAACCCTAAATTGAATCCGGATCTAAACACAAAGATAATGCGAGCGTGGCGAGGGCGCTCAAGTGAAGAATGGTAATATTCCAAATCACCCGTCATACCAAAATGAAAGTGAACTGTATTGCCCTGATTGGTTTGTACAAATAAGTTTTTACCAACGCGCTTAGTGCTGACAAACGACTGTCCTACGAGAGTTTCAGTAAGTGTGGCGTAATCTGTAGTGAGAAGTTTACGATCTTCGACTTCGATAAATTCAATGGGCTGATGAAGAGAAGTTTCTTCAAAATAGCGCCGATAGGTTTCGACTTCGGGAAGTTCCGGCATGGCGTAATTAGTAAGTTTATCTCTGTTAAACTCAAATTTCGCCTATTGTGATTAAAAATAACTAATTGCCATTCACAATTTTCCCGTCGGACATTTCAATAATTCTATCCCCGCCGCGAGCGAAGTCAGGGTCGTGTGTAACGGTAATAATGGTTTGGCCTTTTTCGTGGGATACTTTGCGAAAAATGTCGAATACAAGGTTTGAATTGGCTTTGTCGAGATTCCCCGTAGGCTCGTCGCCCATGATAATAGTCGGGTCATTGATGAGGGCCCGGGCAATCGCTACGCGTTGCTGTTGCCCACCTGACAATTTTGAAGATTGTTTGCGACCGTAGTCTTCCATGTTAACGAGTTTTAGCTTTTCGTAAGCGCGTTCTTCAATTTCTTTGGTGCTGTATTTGCCCAGTTTTTGAGCAGGCAGCATCACATTTTGCAGAACCGTAAACTCGGGCAACAGAAAGTGAAATTGAAACACAAAGCCAAGGTGTTCGTTACGAAAGTCAGCAAGGCGATCTTGGCTAAGACCCGTAAGGCGGCTGCCATTCACTTCCAACGTACCTTCATAGTCGGTATCCATCGTTGACAGGATATACAAAAGAGTTGATTTCCCACAGCCTGACTTGCCGATAATAGACAAAAATTCTCCTTTTTTTACTTCAAAATTTACTTCCTGCAACACCTGAAATTTCTCCGGTTCGTAGAAGTATTTATTAATATGGCTAGCTTGAAGAACAGTATTATTCATTTTTAGTATTGGCATTTCTGATTATTTTCGTAAAAAAACAGACACTTATGACAGCTGAATTATTTGAAAGTGAGTCAAAAAATGATTTAAAAATCCTTATGGAACTTGCTAAAAAATTAGGCATCCGTGCCCGTTATTTGAATTCTCAAGAGTTAGAAGAACACGTCATTGCCCATACTATTTCAGAGGGAATGAAAACTTCTAACGTAAGTCGTGACGAAATTATGAAAGCGCTTGGCAAATGGAAATTGAATTCAAAGCCAGTTTTTTAAAACAACTTCAAAAGCTAAAAGACAGGACTCTACAAGGTTATCCTTTCTGCTGAACACGCAAAGAACATAGAGGATATTCCTAAAATAAAAAAACTGACAGGTTACACCTCCTATTATCGAATTCGGGTTGGTGACTATCGTATTGGAATAAATTTGATTGATGACACCATTTATTTTGTTTCATTTGACCACCGAAAAGATATTTATAAACATTTTCCTTAATTCCATTGTCGCCCTTATCCTCTCAAAATCGCTACAGGGTCAATTTTTGCCGCTTTTTTAGAAGGAAAATATCCAGCCAAAATGGTGGTAATCAACCCAAAAGCCAGTCCCATAATGTAGTATTCGACTCTAAAAATGACGGGAAATGTTTTCAGACTAATCATATCGCCCGTTTCAAACGGAGTAATTGACAGTAGATAACTAATACCGAAACCTATTCCCAGTCCCAGAAAACCACCTGCCAAACCAATGATAATGGCTTGAAGTAAGAACACAGCCACTACATCTTTGCCTCCAAAACCCGTTGCTTTCAGAATCGCGATGTCTTTGAGTTTGTTAATGACGTTCATGTTCATGATGTTATAAATTCCAAAACCAGCTACGACCAAGAGCGTCATTGACACCACAAAGGTCATAACATTACGGATTTTTTCACCTGCCAAAATCGCCTGATTGGCCGTAGACCAATCTTCGGTATGGGTATTAAATTGTTTACTCAGGGTTTTTCCAAATGCGAGCGCCTGCAATGGGTCATTCATTTTGATGTGAATGTCTGTGATATAGCTTGCGTCTTTGCCCAACATTTCCTGAACCGTGCTGATGCTTGTGTAGCAGCGAATGTTATCAATCGTACCAATGCCAAATCCAAAGGTACCAACTACGCGCAGGGTCAAATTGCCGCCAAGGGGAGTAGTCACGCTTACTTTATCACCTACGCCTACGTTGAGTTTTCGAGCCAATGTAGACCCTACCACAATTCCGTTAGGATTTGCCAAAAGAGAGGTAAAGCTTCCCGTTTTAATACGGTTATCCAAGTTGTAAAGACGATTCTCGCGGGGATAATCAATGCCGGCAATGACGCCCGAAATCTGAATCGGACCGTTGTTAAAAAATGCCTGCGAACTTACTTCAGGAGAAACACCCAAAACACCGGGCATTCGTTCAATCATGCGCATCATCTGAAGGCCATTTTTGATACGGGCAAGTTGTTGTTTGGGTTTTTGGTGATAAACGATATTTACCTGTCCGTCACCTTTTTCGCCGTCATCAAGGATGCTTGGGCGTTGGGTATTGACATCGTTGTAGATGCGTACGTGGGGGCTGGCATCCAACGCGGAGTCTTCCAAAAATTGGTTTACCCCCTGCATGAAGCTAATCATGACGATGAACATCGCTATCCCAAAGGTAACGCCGAGCATCGCCACCAGGGTTTGGCGTTTTTTGGCTAAAAGGTGAGTTTTAACGATTTGGAATGAGAGGTTGAGATTCATATTTATTGTTTACGCTTTGTCATGCCGTATTTTTGTCATGCCAGAGGCATCTATTGCATTTCGTATTTGGTCGTTTCGCTCCCGGCCGCTGGGCCTCGCCTTCTTGTTCGATGCTGTGGTATTTCGGGCGCTATGCGCTTTATCCGAAATCCCAAGGCATCTCACAAGAAAGCTGGAAAAGTTAAAAATCAGAGATTTTGTTTGGACTTATATTCTGTCCCTTTCCAAAGTTCTTCTACTTCAATTAATAAGTAATTGCGGTCCAAGGCAATCATTTGCATACCCTCTATAATATTCTGATAATCACCATATTTTACTATATCTTTATTTTTAGTTTTAAAATGTGTCTTGGTTAAAATATCTTTTTGACCCTTATAAGCCTCTTCAATTCCTTGCCATAAACCACTATCAATTGGTGGATGAATCCATTTCACTAACTCTGGACGGCCATAGCCACTTACGTAAACCATTGTTTTTAAGTATAGATTTACGAGTTTAGCAGCCCATCCAATAGAGAGTCTTTTTTCTGATTTTGCCACAATTATTTCAATGGCCTTTTGATGCCAAGTACCAAATTCAGCCTTCGTTATTAGAGTCTCCCCCCACAATATTTGGTTATAATTAGGCACTCTGATAAGTGGATATACATCTTCTCGCGATTTCAACGGACATCCCGAGCGAGTCCCTGAAAATGCTATCCATTCAGCATAGGTTGTGATAATTTTCTCTCGTGTATCCAACTCTTTCATAATTAGCTCAACGTTTTATTTCTATTCCTTCACTAACACGGACTTTTCATTTAATCCGCCTTTGACTTCTACTAATTCAAAATTCTCGGCTCCTTTTTGGAGTTTGATTTTTTTCTTTTCTCCTTTTTCCTCCACCCACACACTGTCATTTCCAACTAAATACGCTTTAGGAATGGTGAGGGCTTTGGGATTTTGAGAAATGACGATGTTGGCTTCTACCGTCAGGCCATAGTAAGCATCGGGAGTTTGTCCCAAGAAATCGGCATCTACCCGAAAGGATTGATCTACTTTATTAAGTTTGGGATAAATTTTTGTCACTTTTGCCTTAAAAACTTTGTCGCCGTACGCATCCATTTTTACTACAATTTCCTGATCTACTTTGAGTTTGGAGAAATCGGTTTCATCGACCGCCAATTGCAAATAAACGTCATTAGGATTTCCCAGCAGAGCAAGGGCTTCACCTCTACGCACTAATTCACCTACTTTTTTATACACTTCGTACACTCGCGCCGGTTCGATGCTGCGAATGCGATAATTGTCTCCTTCGCGCACGTTGACGCGGAAATTGGAGCGAGTATTTTGCAAGTCTACGTACAATTGATTCTTGGTTCTTCCCCACGCTTTTTGGCGCGCCGACACGTCGTTTTTAGAAGTACGATACGCTAACTCTACCCGTTCGAGGTCGGCTTTTGACGCTGAATTCTGGTCGTACAAGGCCTTGTAACGAAAGTAATTAACCGAGTCATTTTCGAGTTTGGTACGCGCATTACGCAGAGCCACTTCCAATTCAGCCAAAACCGGGGAGTTGTCGGAATAATTGGCTTCTGATTGACGATAAATATTGGCAGCGGCTTCGGCACGAGCGTCCTGAGAAAGACTTTCGAGGGAAAATAGTAATTGATTGGTTTTGGTAACGTCTCCTTCATTCACCAATTGTTGCTGTAAATAACCGTCAGCATTAGCTACTACTTTGTACTCATTTTTGGGAAACACATTCCCGGAAGCATACACAGCTTCGGTAAGGCTTTTGTAAGTTGGCGATGCTGTTTCTGATTTTTGTTGGCAGCTCACTAAAAATAATGAGAGAATGAGTAAATGAGTGGATGAGCGAATAATTTTCATTGCTATAAGGTCTAAAATCTCCAATCTATCATTAATAAGAATTCCTGATTTCCAATAACTTGCCGTTTATCAACACATCCGCTAGCGTACGTAGGTATTTGTTTTGGGCGTTTAGTGTTTCGTTCAACACATTCAGGTATTGATCGTAACCAAGAATACCTCCTTTGTATTTTATAAGCACCAATTTCATATTTTCTTCACTCAATTGGTAAGCTTCTCGGTTGATTTTAAGTGAATTAACGGCTTCGTTATACGTAATACGCAAATCGCGGGTTTCGGAACCGTATTTGCGCCGGTCATTTTCCAATTGCATTTGAGCGATATCAGCGTTGACGCGGGCACGGGCAATCCCACTTTCCCGAATATGACCACTGTAAATAGGTGCTTCAAAACGCAAGCCCGCTACACCGATTCCAAACCATTTTTCATTGAAATTCAGGAAGTTGAATTTATTTCGTTGCGCCTGTTCCGAATACCGAGTATACGCCGAAAGGATGGGCAATTTGAGTTTTTGTTCTTTTTTAAGCTGTTCCTGAGCTAAAGAAAATTGTGCCGCACGGAGTTGAAGACGGGGAACAGCCACCTCATCCGTAACGACAGACCGCCCCCTCCCCTTCTCCATTTTGGAGAAGGGGGGTAAAAGTCCCCTCTCCAAAATGGAGAAGGGATTTAGGGGCGAGGCTTTAAAGGTTGAATCGCCCACTGCCAATCGCAGTTGATTCAAATTCTTCTGATACGCCATTTCATTTTGATGCAGTATATCTTCTACGGCCAATCGTGTCGAACGAACGCGGTTGAATTCAAGTTGGTCAATCAGTCCTTTTTCTTTACGCTCGTGCGTGATATGGGCTATCGTATCCACATTCGCCAGATTTTGCTTAGTGATGTCAAGATATATCTGAGTAAAAATCGTCGCGAAATAGAGCCGGGCCACTTGCGTACTGATGTCATCCTGCAAAACGAGCGTTTGTAAATCCCCTATTTTTTGATTGGTTTTCGCAATTTCTACCTCCTGTTTAAGGCCCGCGTTCCAAAGCGGCATATTGCCTTCCATCCCGGCCGTAAGGTTATAAGGAACCCCAAACTGAATAGAGCGAAACTCCCCTTCTTTTCCGCCAAAAAACTGAGCGGGAATCAATTGGGTTGGTAATAAGAAATTGTAATCCAAGGCCGTGGTGAACTTTAGTTGAGGTAAACGTGCCCCTTTTACTGCGGTTACATTCCAGGATTGAATCTGCGCATTTTGGCGCGAAATCTGTAAATCAAGGTTATGGTTTTTGGCTAACTCTATGGCTTCATTCACATCTTTGATTAGCGTTTGGCCAACGAGAAAATGAGAAACTGAGAGGATAAATAAATAAAGGAGAATGAGCTTTTTCATTGTGCTCGAAAGTTTCGTAAGTAATCAATCAAATTTAGATTAGATTTATTATATTGGCGCCATGAGCCGAAAAGAAAAACATATTGACCTGATAGAATCTGAACTAATTACCTTGCGGGAAGGGACAAAATATCATCCTAAAGT